>Ga0315334_10000010_pt1 | contig 286666 bp, 250 predicted proteins | sample M150034915metaG_FD_205555 | JGI IMG/M metagenome (GOLD analysis project Ga0315334, IMG submission 205555) | Ammonia-oxidizing marine archaeal communities from Monterey Bay, California, United States - M1 500m 34915 | ecosystem: Environmental > Aquatic > Marine > Intertidal zone | place: USA... | reverse complement strand
GCCCGTCCAGGACCGTGTTTGGCCAGGGATGGCCAAAGCGGTCCGCCGCCCGGCCGAGCCTACATGGATGTACTCGTGGCGTGTCCTGGACGGGCCCACCCGATCCCGGCGCGGGCTTTCTGGAGAGCACTCACCTTCAGAGCTTGATGGCGACGAAGCGGGCGTTGCCGTCGCGGTTGACCAGCGCCGGCACGGTGCCCTCCTCGGGCAGGTCGGTGGCGATCTCCCGGTAGGCGTCGAGGCTGTCCACCGGCTTGCCGTTCAAGCTCACCAGCAGGTCGCCGCTGCTCAGCCCGGCGCGGGCGGCGGGGCCGTCCTGGACGCCGGTGATCACCACGCCGTGGTCGGCCTTCACCCGGGCCAGCTCGGCGGCGCTGGCGGCGCGCACTTCCAGGCCCAGCGTGTCGGATTCACCCTGGGCCGGGTCCGGCTGGCCGGCCATGCCCGCCTGGGGGTTGTCCGGCAGCTCGCCGACGGTCACTTCCAGGGTCTTCTCCTTGCCGTCGCGCACCACGGTCATTTCCGCCTCGGTGCCGGCTTTGAGCGCGCCCACCCACTTGGGCAGCTGCGCGGAGCGCTGAATTTCGCGGCCGTTGAAGGCGATGATCACGTCGCCGGGCTCAAGGCCGGCTTCCGCCGCCGGCGAGCCGCTTTGCACCTGGGCCACCAGGGCGCCCATGGGCTTGTCCAGGCCGAAGGATTCGGCCAGGTCGCGGTCCACTTCCTGGATCAGCACGCCCAGCCAGCCGCGGCTGACTTCGCCGGTTTCCTTGAGCTGGTCGGCCACGTCCATGGCCAGGTCGATGGGAATCGCGAAGCTCAGGCCCATGTAGCCGCCGGAGCGGCTGACGATCTGCGAATTGATGCCGACCACCTGGCCGTTGAGGTTGAACAGCGGGCCGCCGCTGTTGCCCGGGTTAATGGCCACGTCGGTCTGAATAAAGGGCACGTAGTTGTCGGTGGGCAGGCTGCGGCCCTTGGCGCTGACAATGCCGGCGGTCACGGAGCTGTCGAAGCCGAACGGCGCGCCGATTGCCAGCACCCATTCGCCGACCTGCAGGTCGTCGGAGGAGCCGATGTCGACCACCGGCAGGTCGCTGGCGTCCACCTTGATCAGCGCCAGGTCGCTTTGCGGGTCGGAGCCGATCAGCTCGGCGTCCAGTTCGCGGCGGTCCTGCAGACGCACCACGATTTCGTCCGCTTCGCCGACCACGTGGTAGTTGGTGAGCACATAGCCGTCGCTGGAAATAATAAAGCCGGAGCCCAGGGACTCCACTTCCGAACGGGGGGCCGGACCGCCGCCGGGCCCACCGGGGCCGCCGCCGAACTCGTCGAAGAAGCGGCGGAACATTTCGGGAAGCTGGTCGAGCTGCGATTGCTGAGCGCGCTCGCGACGGGTGACGGTGCTGATGTTGACCACCGCCGGGGCTTCTTTCTTCACCAGGGCGGTGAAGTCCGGCAGACCGGTGACCAGTGGCTCGCCGTCGCCGGCGCTCGCGTTTACCGGCGCCGTGTCGCGGCTGTCACCGTTGTTTTGCTTGGCGGTGTTGTCGGTGTCCTGGCCACAGGCGGCGAGCACGCCGGCCAGCGCCAGCATCAACAGAATACGAGACATTATCCCCATGGAAAGGCTCCCTTCTAACCGGTTCTCGGTTCAGGCCGGGGTCAGCGCGCGGGCCGCACCCGGATCGTGGTTTCGGCGTCGACGGCGGCGCCCGGACGGCTCAGCACGCGGGGCTGGTAACGTCCGGCGCCGGCCACACGGCGACCGTGCAGGCGGGTGATCAGAAAACCGAGAAGCAAACCGCCGACCCCGAACAGGGCGGCGCCGTCCACGGCGCGCCCGGCCAGCGTCAGCGACAGGGCGTCACCGAGCAGGGCGCCGCCGAACAGCAACGCCAGCGGCAGGGCGTATACCCAGAGCGCGCCGTAGAGCACTGCTTTTTCCGGCACCCCGATCACCACCGGGTCGCCGTCGCGAAAATTGAGATCGGTGACCACCCGCAGGCGGGCGCGCTGGCCGGCGGCCTGGCGGTTGATCACGCTGTGCCCGCAGCCCTGGCGGGCCTGGCACGACGAGCAGGTGCCGGCGCGCACCGTTTCCACCCAGATCGCGCCGGGCTCACGGGCCACCACGCGCCCCTGCTCTTCTATCATCGGCTGTCGGTGGCGCGAATCGCCACCGCTTCCATGATCCGTTCGGCGGTGGGTTGCGGGATTTCACCCACCAGGGTCATCAGGTAGATGCGCTCACCCAGGTTCTGCACCCGGCTGATCGCCACGGTGGGGCCGACACGGCTGACGCCCTCTTCGACTTGATCGCTGGCCACGCTCTCCACGAACAGAGTGAAGGTGGCCAGGCCGTCGGTATAGCTTTGCGCGGTGACCGGCTGGCGCATGTCCGCCACCCGCCGCCAGTCGCGGTCGGCGGCTTCAAAGCCGGACGGCAGCCAGCCGGCTTCCACATGGACGCGCTCGGGGCCGGCCGCGGCCACGCTCTCCAGGGAGCGCTCGGCGATCACCTTGGGCAGCTGGAAGTCGGCGCGCTTAAGGCCCGGATCCAGATCCAGGGACACGAACTCGACGCGCTCCACCGCCAGGCCGCTGGCGTCCACCATTTCGGATTTCAGCAACAGGCTGCTGTCGCGGTCCACCCACAGCCGGTAGCCGTAGCGGTGGTTGTCCAGCGGCGCCACGCGCATGCGGGTGGTGGCACGGCCGGCCACGCGGCCGTCGCCGTCCACAAGCACGTTGTATTGTTCGGGAATCGATGAGGACAGCCGGTCGCGGAACGCCAGCAGGCCGGTGTCGTTGTCGTCAATGCGGGTGAGGGTGCCGTTGGGATGCAGACACACCACTTCGTCGCCCAGTTGCAGCACTTCCACCAGGCGGCCATCGAGATGGGTGAGGCGCTGGTACTGCTTGCCGTCGATCACCGCGTGGCTGAGCTCCATGGTGCTCACCTCGCCCCCCAGCTGGTAGAGGAAACGGCCCCGGTACTGCAGCTGCTGGGAGGCTTCGGTCATCTCCTCCAGCAGCGCCTGGGCGGGCGTGGGCTCGGCGATCGCGACGGGGGCGGCGAAGGGGGCGGCCAGGGCAAGGCCGAGGGCGAGGGTCCGCATCATTTCGTTAGCGTGCTCCGTTGCGGGCGTCCATGCTCACCAGGCGGGCGTAGGGCATCATGCCCTGGCTGCTGTGGCGAGCGGTGAATTCACTGTGGCGCAGCAGCATGGCGTTAACCCGCGGCTGGGCGGTGTTCACGGTGCCGGCGGCGCGCTCGCTCTGGCGGGCGCTCTGCGCCACCAGGGAGGTCTCGCCGAACGGCCGCGTCAGGCGCTGTTCAGCGGCCACCGGGGTGGCGCCGATGGTGGCGCTGCCGGTGGGCGCGGTCGACGCGGCGCCGTCGTTGGCGGCCATGGTGGGCGCCATGGCGCCGTTGCCGGCGGGCACGCTCCAGTACTGCCAGCCGATCACGGTAGCGGCGGCCACGGAGGCGGCCACCGCCACCCGGGCGAAGCCGCCCATCACGCCGGAACGCCGGGCCGGCTTCGATTCCGCCGCCAGCGCGGCGGACAGCCGCGCGTTGAACGCCGGCGGCACCTCCGCGCTGGCGTGGCCGCGCAGGGTATCGCTGGCCAGCTGCCAGCGACCCAGGGTCGCGATGTCGGCCTGGTCCAGGTCGCGCAGCACGCGCCGGGTTTCCAGTTCATTGGTTTCGCCGTCCAGGAAGGCGGAAAGCGCTTCGTAGTCCCTGTTCATGTCCTCACCCTCTGTCGCCGCGCTGCGACCCGAGCAGGGGACGCACCGCTTCATCGATGGCTTCACGGGCCCGGAATATGCGGGAACGAACGGTTCCCACCGGGCACTCCATGACCGCCGCGATATCCTCATAGCTGAGACCTTCGAATTCACGCAAGGTGACGGCGGTCTTCAGCTCCTGGGGCAGCTCCTCGATAGCCTTGTGGATAACTGCCTCCAACTCATCGGACAACAGATGCGACTCCGGGGTTCCAATTTCATGGAGCATCTCCGCGCCACTGTACTGTTCCGCCTCGGCGGCATCCAGGTCGGAGCCCGGCGGGCGGCGGCTCAACGACACCAGGTGGTTCTTGGCGGTGTTCACCGCGATCCGATAGAGCCAGGTGTAAAAGGCACTGTCACCACGGAAACGGGGCAGCGCGCGCCAGGCCTTGATAAACGCTTCCTGGGCGACGTCCTGGACCTCGTCGTGGTCACGCACATAGCGACTGATCAGCGCGAAGATGCGCTGCTGGTACTTAAGCACCAACACCTCGAAGGCACGCTGATCGCCGGCCTTGGCTTTCTTGACCAACTGTTCGTCTGACACCGGGACTCCACTGGCGGAGGGTAAAACGCGGTATTGTATCAGGTGTTCCACGGACGGCTATACTAGCGCCTCCGGAAGCACCTGTTTTCACATTGGTTCAACATTTCCCAGCTAAAGAGGCTTCATGGCCACCTTCCGCTACGACGTTCTGATCATCGGCTCCGGCGCAGCCGGCCTTACCGTGGCCCTGGGCCTGCCCGACGGCGTGCAGGCAGCGCTGCTGTCCAAGGGTGAGCTCACCCATGCGAGCACTTACTACGCCCAGGGCGGCGTGGCGGCGGTGCTCGACAGCGACGACTCCCTGGAGAGCCACGTGCGCGACACCCACCTGGCCGGCGGCGGCCTGTGCCATGACGACGCGGTGCGCTACACGGTGGAAAACGGGCCCCAGGCGATTCGCTGGCTGATCGACCAGGGGGTGGACTTTACCCGCCTGGAGGGCTCCGAGGCCAACCCCCTGCCCTACCACCTGACCCGCGAGGGCGGCCACAGCCACCGGCGCATCATCCACGCCGCCGACGCCACCGGGGTGGCGATCTCCAGCACCCTGATCGACCGGGTCAAGGAGCGCGACAATGTACATCTTTTCGAGCACCGGGTCGCCGTGGACCTGATTCTGCAGGAGCACGATAACGAACGCCGTTGCTGCGGCGCCTATGTGCACAACATCAAAACCGGCGAAACCGATGTGATTCTGGCGCGTTCGGTGGTGCTGGCCACCGGCGGCGCCTCCAAGGTGTACCTGTACACGTCCAACCCGGACGTGGCCACCGGCGACGGCATCGCCATGGCGTGGCGCGCCGGCTGCCGGGTGGCGAACATGGAATTCATGCAGTTCCACCCCACCTGCCTGTACCACCCCAAAGCGAAGAGTTTTCTGATCACCGAGGCAATTCGCGGCGAAGGCGGCCGGTTGCTGCTGCCCAACGGCGAGCGCTTCATGCCGCGCTTCGACGAGCGCGCCGAGCTGGCGCCCCGGGACGTGGTGGCGCGCGCCATCGACCATGAAATGAAGCGTCTGGGCGCGGACTGCCTGTATCTGGACATCAGCCACAAGCCGGCGGATTTCATCATCGAGCACTTCCCCACCGTGTACGCCAAGTGCCTGCAGCTGGGCCTGGACATCACCCGCGATCCGATCCCGGTGGTGCCGGCGGCGCACTACACCTGCGGCGGCGTGATCATTGACCGCGCCGGGCGCACCGACGTGCCCGGCCTGTACGCCCTCGGTGAGACCGGCTTCACCGGCCTGCACGGCGCCAACCGCATGGCCAGCAATTCCCTGCTCGAGTGTTTCGTCTACGGCCGCGCCGTGGCGGAGCACATCGGCGAGCATCTGCAGGAACTGCCCGAACCCCGCGAGGCGGCGCCCTGGGACGATTCCAAGGTGACCGACTCCGACGAGGACGTGGTGATCAGCCATAACTGGGACGAGCTGCGCCGCTTTATGTGGGACTACGTGGGCATCGTGCGCACCACCAAGCGCCTGGAGCGCGCCCAGCACCGGGTGGAGATGCTGAAAAAGGAAATCACCGAGTACTACAGCAATTACCACATCAGCAACGACCTGCTGGAGCTGCGCAACCTGGTGGTGATCGCCGATCTGATTATCCGCTCGGCGCTGCAGCGCAAGGAAAGCCGGGGGCTGCACTTCATGCGTGAGTTCCCGGACACGGACCCGGTGGGCAAGGATTCGGTGCTGGTGCCGGGCCAGCCCTGATCAGCGGCGCTGCAGGTAGAGCACCTGGCGCAGCGGGGTCAGCGCCGCCGGGGCGGCCTGGTCCGGGAACACCCACACCCAGCCCCGGCGCGGGCAATGCAGCGCCAGCCAGTGCTCGCGCAGCATCACCCGGAACGGCGGCGTCAGAGTCACCCGGCGGCCGTCGCGAAGACTCAGCCGCAAGGCGCCGGGGGTGACGTCCACGCGGCGCGGCGTGGCCGGGCACCAGCGGCGCGCCGCCGCCAGGGCGGCCAGCCCGGTGAGCGCCGCCAGGCTCAGCGGCAGGCCACTGAACAGGATCGCCGCCGCGCCCAGGCCGAGCGCCGCGCACCGCAACCGGTGCGGGTAGCGGGAGCCGCCCAGCTCAACGCTTCTCGGCCACACGGTCGAGCAACTCGGCGACGAAGGCGCGCAATTCCGGGTCCTCGGGCTGGGAGCGTCGGGTGAACCACTCCAGCAGATCCACGTCCTCGCACTCCAGCAGGCGCGCGAATTGGGCGCGGCGCTCGTCGTCGTCGATATCGAAAAAGCGCTCCAGGTAGGCGTTGAGCACCACCTCCACCTCGGAGGCGCCGCGCCGGCACTGCCAGTGGAAACGTCGCTTTTGTTCGGCGATGTCGAGAGATTCCGGGGGTGTCATTGATGGCGCCTCTTTGGCTGATGGACTGACAGATCAGGGGTGGATTATCTATCATCATGGGCCTTGGTTTACAGCCATGCGCCCCAAACTCTGGCGCGGCACTCGCTGTTATCAAGCTCGATATTCTAAACAAAGGGGCATTATGAGCACCTGGCAAGCCATTATCGGCGATCAGCAACCCATCGCGGGCGGCGTTCGACAACCGGCCCTGGCGCTTTGCGACCATCTGGCGGTGATCCGCGTCACCGGCGACGAAGCCGGCGATTACCTGCAGGGGCAGATCACCGCCGACCTCAAGCACATCGACGACGGCGCCCAGCGGCTGGCCATGCACCTTTCCCTGAAGGGCCGCGGGCTGGTCAGCGCCCGGGTGGCGGCGATGCCCGGCGGCTATGCGCTGGTGGTGCCCGACGCCCGGGTGGACGACACCCTGCGCTGCTTCGAGAAATACAAACTGCGCGCCAAGGCCGATTTCCAGCATGACGCGGATCTGGTGGTGGCGCAGCTCAGCGGCGGCGTGGACAGCACCCTGACGGAAGCCGGCCTGCCGGTGCCCGGGGCCGGGCAAAGCGCCCACCGGGACGGCATCACCGTGCTGCGCTACGCCCACGCGGACGTGGCGCTGCTGGTGGCGGCGCCCGGCCTGCTGGGCGCCCACTGGCAGACGCTGAGCGCCGAACGCGCCCTGGTCGACAGCGACGGCGCCCGCTTCCAGGACATTCTCGCCGGCGAGGCGCAGGTGTTCCCCGGCGGCGAGGATCTGTTCCTGCCCCAGGTGCTCAACTACGACGTGCTCGGCGGCGTCAGCTTCAAGAAGGGCTGTTACACCGGCCAGGAAGTGGTGGCGCGGATGCATTTCAAGGGCAAACTGAAACAGCGGATGCGTGCGTTCCAGTACCAGGGACCGCCGCTGCAAGCCGGGGAAAGCCTGCGCAACGCCGACGGCAAGGCGGTGGGCGAAGTGGTCGACAGCGCCCCCGGCGCGCCGGCCCCGGTGGCGCTGGCGGCGCTGCGCGTGACCCACGAGGGCGAGCTGTACCGCGACGACCAGCCGCTGCACGCCGAGCCGCTGGCGCTGCCCTACAGCCTGCCGCAGCCCAAGTCCTGACCGAATCAGCCACCTTTTAGTCACCACACCCCGGAGGCGCCATGGCGTTCCAAGACTACTCTTTGATCCAGGCGCCGATGGCCGGCGGACTGTCCACCGCTGACGTGGTGGCCGGCGCCAGCCGCGCCGGCGCGCTGGGCTCGGTGGGGGCCGGCTATCTGAGCGGCGACGCCATCATGGCCGCCGCCGACGGCGTGCGCGCGGCGGGCGGCGACGCCTTCGCGATCAATCTGTTTATCCCGGCGCAGCGGGACGCCACCGATGCGGAATGGCGGGCGGCCCTGAAAGCCCTGGCGCCGTGCTACCGGCAGGGCGAGGTGCCGTTGCCGGATCATTTCCCCAAGCTGCCCGACTTCCGCGAGCAGTTCGACGCCATGCTGGAGGCCCGCCCGGCGGTGTTTTCCTGGACCTTCGGGCGCCTGCCCAGATCAATGATGGCGGCCTGCCGGGCGCGCGGCATCACCCTGGTGGGCACCGCTACCAGCCGTGATGAGGCGCTGGCGCTGGCCGGGGACGGCGTCGACGGCATCGTGCTGCAGGGCGAGGAAGCCGGCGGCCACCGTGGCGGGGTGGATCCGCAGGGTGAGGGCCTGCCGTTGGCCGCGCTGCTGGACGCCTGCCGGGACCTGGCGACGCCGCTGATCGCCGCTGGCGGCCTGATGGACGGCGCCGATCTGGCGCGGGTGATGGCCGCCGGGGCGGCGGCCGGCCAGCTGGGTACGGCGTTTTTACGCTGCCCGGAGGCGGGCACCGCCGAGGGCTGGCGCCAGGCGCTGGCCGACGCCGGGCCGGACGCCACCGCGGTGACGCGGGCGGTGTCCGGGCGCTGGGCGCGGGGCATCGCCAACGCCTGGATGGACGGGCGGGCGCCCACCGAGGTGGCGCCCTACCCGGACCAGCACCGGCTCACCTCGCCGTTGCGTAAGGCCGCCAGTGTCGAGTGGAAGAGCCTATGGGCCGGCGCCGGGGCGCATCGCGGCCGGGCGCTGCCGGTCGCCGAGCTGGTTCAAGTCATCGAGGACGAACGCCGCGCAGCAAGTAGGTCGGGTTAGGCCAAAGTCCGTAACCCGACATCCCAGCCGATGATTCTCCAGAGAGGCCTCACCCTCCAGAAAGACGCGCCGGGGTTGGGTACCGCCATCCAGAACACGCCGTGAACCCCTCCCTGGGGGCTCGATTCGCGCATCCCTGCGCTCATACGGTTCTGGATGGCGGTACCCAACCCCGGCGCTTTGTGCTGGCTGATGGGTTGTGGGAGCGGGCCCTTGCCCGCGAAAGGCAAGCTATGCTTGCCGGCAGGATCCCAGAGACCTGACTGGAGCGGTTTGAGAAAGGGCTCTGGGATCCTGCCGGCCGGCTTTTGCCGGCCTTTCGCTTGCAGGCAAGCTCCCACAAGGCCGCCGCCCAGGCTCAGAGGTCGGCTAGGGGGTGTTGCGGCGCCGGGTTTTGGAAGAAGCCGTCGATGTAGCTGGGGTCGATCTGGTCGACGTTGCGGTGGCGGAAGCGGGGTTTGCCGTCCTTGTCGATGAGCAGGGCGCGGACGCCTTCGCGGAAGTCGGCGTGCAGGGTGCATTGCACCGCCAGGCACCATTCCATGCGGAACACTTCGGCGAGGGACAGGTAGCGGCTGCGTTCGAGCTGTTCCCAGATCAGGTGGGCGGTTTGCGGGCAGCCGTCGGCGAGGGTGGCGCGGGCTTTGTCGAGCCAGCCGTCGCATTGTTTGTGGTTGAGGATGCGGTGCACTACCTCGTTGACGGTGGCGGCGTCGCAGAGCGTGTTGATGGTGTCCAGGTGGTCCATCACCGCCGGGGTGAGGGTGTCCGGGCGGGTGGCCAGGTCCTGCAGGATGCGATGCAGTTGCCGGCGGTTGGCGTCGCGGTCGTCCTGGTAGTGGGTTTCGGCGAGGGCGTCGAGCACCTGTTCGCGGTCGGCGTCGACGAAGCGGTCGGCGAGCCCCAGGTCGAGGGCGTCGCGGGCGTTGAGGTGGACGCCGGTGAGGCCCAGGAACAGGCCGGTTTTGCCGGGCAGACGGTTGAGGAACCAGCTGGCGCCCACGTCGGGGAACAGGCCGATGGTGATTTCCGGCATGGCGAGCCGGCTTTTCGGGCCCACCAGACGGAACTGGCTGGCCTGCATCAGGCCCATGCCGCCGCCCATCACCACGCCGTCCGCCCAGCAGATGATCGGGGTCCGGGAGGTGTGCAGGCGATGGTCGAGCCGGTATTCGCTGGCGAAGTAGTGCTCGGTGAACGGGTTCCGGCTCTGGCCGGCGTGCTTGACCATGGCGCCGTGCAGGGCGACGACGTCGCCGCCGGCGCTGAGCGCCTTGCCGCCGTTGCCTTCCAGCCAGATCGCCACGACTTCGTCGCGGGCCTGCCAGTCGGTGATTTGCCGGTCCAGGGCCTCGATCATTTCCAGGCTGAGGGCGTTGAGCGTGCGCGGGGCGTTGAGCGTGGCGCGGCCGATCAGGTGGCCGCTGCCGGTGGTGCGTTCTTCAAACTGTACACTTTCTTGGAACTGTACATTGTCGGTCATGCCGAAAGGGTCCTTAATGGGTCGGTGGTGCGAAGCGTCACAGGGACCAGTCTATGGGGTCCTTGCCCTGTTGCAGAAGGTACTGATTAGCGCGGGAAAAGTGCCCGCAGCCGAGGAAGCCGCGATGGGCGGAGAGCGGCGACGGGTGCGGCGCGGTGAGCACGCAGTGGCGCTGCCGGTCGATCAGCTTGCCTTTTTTCTGGGCGTAGCTGCCCCACAGAAAGAACACCACGCCTTCCCGTTCCCGGTTGATGTGCTCGATGGCCTGGTCGGTGAAGTCTTCCCAGCCCTGGCGCTGATGGGAGGCGGCCTGCCCGGCGCGCACGGTGAGCACCGCGTTGAGCAGCAGCACGCCCTGGCGCGCCCAGGCGTCCAGGTTGCCGTGGTCGGGCGCTGGAATGCCCAGGTCCCGTTCGATTTCCTTGAAGATATTGATCAGCGATGGCGGCGTGCGCACGCCCGGCTGCACCGAGAAGCACAGCCCGTGGGCCTGGTTGGGGCCGTGGTACGGGTCCTGGCCGAGGATCACCACCTTGACGTTGTCGAAGGGGGTTTCGTTGAAGGCGCGGAAAATATCCGGGCCGGGCGGGTAGACGGTTTCGCCGGCCTGCTTTTCCTGGCGCAGGAAGGCTTTCAGATCCTGCATGTAGGGCTTGCTGAATTCGTCACCGAGCACCTGTTTCCAGCCCGGCTCCAACTCCACCGAGGACTGCTCAGCCATGGGGAACCAGCTTCTCCAAAAGGTGATGCATGCGTTTGTTGAGCGCCTTTTCGTCGGCCCACTCCGGGTGGGCGAGCAGGCGCACCTCGGTGGCGAGCAGGAAGCTGTGGATCAGCTCCGCGTCCAGTTCCGGGGTTTCGGAACCCACCGCGCGGCAGGCGTCGATCAACAGCGACGACATTTCCTTGAGGTACAGGTCCGCCAGCCCCCGCAAGCGCGGGTCGAGGATCGCCTCCTGGAAGAACGCCTGCTCGGCGATCAGGTGTTCGCGGCGGTTGGTGACCTCGTCGAGAATGAACGCGGTGGTCATCGCCGCCAGCGATTCAATCAGGCGCGCCCGGTCGGTGTCCTGATGGGAAGCCTGCTCTTGAAACTGCTGGATCAACCCGAACGCCTGGTCGCGGAACGGACGAATCACTTCTTCCAGGGCGCGCTCCGCGAACAGCGTGAAGGCGTCCGCGATCAGGTCGGAGATATCCTTGAAATAATAGGTGGTGGCGGACAGCGGCACATCCGCTTCGCGCGCCACGGCGCGGTGACGCACCGCGCGGATGCCGTCGGTGACGATGATGTTAAGCGCCGCGTCCAGAATGGCCTGGCGGCGTTGCTCACTGCCGGCGCGACGGGCCTTGCGGCCCTGGTACTGAATGGCTGAACTCATAACGGCCTTCACTTTGTTATTCGTTAATGCGCACAGGGTCCGGGCTAGCGCGGCCGCATGTGCGGAAACAGGATTACATCACGAATAGACGGAGAATTCGTGAACAACATCACCAGACGGTCGATGCCGATCCCTTCGCCGGCGGTGGGCGGCAGGCCGTGCTCCAGAGCGGTGATGTAATCGTCGTCATAGAACATGGCTTCGTCGTCCCCCGCTTCTTTTTCGGCCACCTGGGCGCGAAAACGTTCCGCTTGATCCTCGGCGTCGTTGAGCTCGGAGAACCCGTTGGCGATTTCGCGGCCGCCGACGAAGAACTCGAAACGCTCGGTGACGAAGGGGTTGTCGTCCTTGCGGCGCGCCAGCGGCGACACCTCGGTGGGGTAATCGGTGATGAAGGTCGGGTCCTTCAGGCGGTGCTCCACGGTCTTCTCGAAGATTTCGATCTGCACCTTGCCCAGGCCCCAGCCGTCCTTCACCGGGATCCCCAGCCGCTCGGCGATACCCCGGGCGCCCTGCTCGTCCGCTAGCGTGGCGGCGTCGATGTCGTCGTTGAACTGGAGGATGGAATCGAACACCGACAGCCGTGCGAACGGCTTGCCGAAGTCGTAGACGTCATCCTGGTAGGGAATCTCGGTGGTGCCCAGCACGTCCTGCGCCAGGGTGCGCAGCATGTCCTCGGTGAGGTTCATCAGGTCGTTGTGATCCGCGTAGGCCTGGTAGAACTCCAGCATGGTGAATTCCGGATTGTGCCGGGTGCTGAGGCCCTCGTTGCGAAAATTGCGGTTGATCTCGAACACCCGCTCGAAACCGCCCACCACCAGACGCTTCAGGTACAGTTCCGGCGCGATGCGCAGGTACATGTCCAGGTCCAGGCTGTTGTGGTGGGTGACGAACGGGCGCGCCGTGGCGCCACCGGGAATCACCTGCAGCATGGGCGTTTCCGCTTCCACGAAACCGTGGCGCACCAGATAGTTGCGGATGCCGGCCACCATTTGCGAACGGATCTGGAAGGTGCGGCGGCTGTCTTCGTTGACGATCAGGTCCACGTAGCGCTGACGGTAGCGGGACTCGGTGTCGGTAAGGCCTTTGTGTTTTTCCGGCAGCGGGCGCAGGGATTTGGTGAGCAGCAGGTACTCGTCCATCATCACGTACAGGTCGCCCATGCCGGATTTGCACAGGGTGCCGCGCACGCCCACCACGTCGCCCAGGTCCCAATGCTTGGTGTCTTTCTGCACCGGCTTGGGGGCGAAAATCTGGATGCGGCCGGACATGTCCTGCAGCACTTTAAAGGCTTTGCGGTCGAGCATCAGGCGCCCGGCCACGGCCACCTGAATCTGCTTTTCTTCCAGCTCTTCCTTGCTCAGCTCGCCGTATTGTTTTTGCAGGTCGGCGGCCAGGCTGTCGCGGCGGAAGTGGTTGGGAAAGGCGTCACCGTTTTCGCGCCACTCGTTGAGCTTGGCGCGCCGCTCGGCGATCAGACGGTTTTCATCGGCGCCTTCGTGGGCGGCGTCGCTGGGAGTGTTCTGTTCGTCAGCCATGTGTTTAACCTTTTAAAGCCCTGCCTTCAGCGAGGCCTGGATGAAGCGGTCCAGGTCACCGTCGAGGACCTGCTGGGTGTTGTGGCTTTCCACGTTGGTGCGCAGGTCCTTGATGCGGCCATCGTCGAGCACGTAGGAACGGATCTGGCTGCCCCAGCCGATGTCCGACTTGCCCTCTTCCTGCTTCTGCTTTTCGGCGTTGCGCTTTTGCAGCTCCAGGTCGTAGACCTTAGCCTGCAGCATGCGCATGGCCTGGTCCTTGTTCTGGTGCTGGGAACGGCCGTTCTGACACTGCGTGACCAGGGTGGTTTCCTCGCCGGTATCCGGGTCGGTGACCACATAGGTCAGGCGCACCGCGGAATCGGTCCGGTTCACGTGCTGACCGCCGGCGCCGGAGGCGCGGTAGGTGTCGACGCGGATTTTCGACGGGTCGATGTCCACGTCGATGTCGTCGTCCACTTCCGGGGACAGGAACACCGAGGCGAACGAGGTGTGGCGGCGGCCGCCGGAGTCGAACGGGCTCTTGCGCACCAGGCGGTGCACGCCGATCTCGGTGCGCAGCCAGCCGTAGGCGTACTCGCCTTCGAAGCGCACGGTGGCGGATTTGATGCCGGCCACGTCGCCGTCGGAGGCTTCCACCAGCTCGGTCTTGAAACCGTGCGCCTCGCCCCAGCGCAAATACATGCGCAGCAGCATCTCGGCCCAGTCCTGGGCTTCGGTGCCGCCGGAACCGGCCTGGATGTCCAGATAGGCGTTGGAGGCGTCCATCTCGCCGGAGAACATGCGGCGGAATTCCAGGTCCGCGACCATCCGCTCCAGGCGCTGCAGGTCCGCTTCCACTTCGGCGACGGTGGCGTCGTCGTCCTCTTCCACCGCCAATTCCAGCAGATCGCGGGTGTCGGCCACGCCCTGACCGGCCTGGTCCAGGGTGGCGACGATGAATTCCAGTTGCGAGCGCTCCTTACCCAGTGCCTGGGCCCGCTGGGGCTCGTTCCAGACGTCCGGCAGGGCCAGTTCGCGCTCTACTTCGACCAGTCGTTCGCTCTTCTGGTCGTAGTCAAAGATACCCCCTCAGCGCATCGACGCGCTCGGCCAGGTCGGTGAGGTGGGTTCTCAGCGGATTCACTTCCATAAAGGTTCTCAGTGCGCTTTCAATAGAATGGGAAAAGCCGCGTATTCTACCGTTTTGGCCGGCCTCTGACGAGGCCGGGGGCGGGGTGCGCCGGGGAAGTCAGTCCACCAGTTCGTAGACGTGGAACGCCTCGGGCTTGAGGTTATCCAGGGTGGTACCGATGTAGACGGCGTTGTTGGGGATGCCGCTGCCGGTGGCGAACACTTTGAAGCGGCGCACTTCCTTGGGGGTGTCGATGACGGTGTCGGCGTCCACTTCCACCCACATGTAGATGGCGCGTTCCTGCTGGATAAAATCGACGCGCAGCACATCACCTTCTTCCGGCAGGCGCAGTTCCTGCACGTCGGAGCCGGCTTCCAGGCGGTGTTTGTGAATTGTTTTCATGCTTCCCTCCGTTAGGGGCTGCCAGACATCGCCGGCCTTTTGGGCCGCGCGAGAATCGAATCGGGTACAACACGCCGGGGCGGCGCGAACGGCAATGCTAGCAAAGTGCCCCCTACAAGGCACCTGTTGCCTAAACCGGTCTCAGGTGCTCGAACAGCAGCTGCGGGTTGCGGTTGCCGCGGAATTCGTTCACTTCCAGGCGGTAGATACCGTATACGCGGCGCAGACGGTCGCCGAGCTGGTCCAGGTCGGCGTTGAAGTGGATGCCGTCCACCACCCCGCCGCAGCCGGGCAGGCCCAGGGTGAGCTTGAGGTGCCGCTCGCCGACCACGCGGCTGTCCAGCACCTCGAACTCGCCGTCAAAGCGCGGCGGCGGAAAGCCCTGGCCCCACGGGAAGCGGTGGCTGAGGATTTCCGCAGTGTCCAGGCAGAGGTCCGCTTCCTCAAGAGCGCCGTCGGTCTCCACCACCTCGTCGAACAGGTCGGCGCTGGCCGCCGCCGCCACCGCCTGCTGGAACGCCTCGGTGAACGCCGGCAGATCGTCGGTGCGCAGGGTCATGCCGGCGGCCATGGCGTGGCCGCCGAACTTGTGCAGCATGTCCGGGTGGGCGGTGGCCACCGCGTCCAGCACGTCGCGCAGGTGCAGCCCGGGAATCGAGCGGCCGGAGCCCTTGAGCATGCCCTTCTCGCGGGCCGGGGCGAAGGCGATCACCGGCCGGTGCACCGATTCCTTGACCCGCGAGGCGAGGATGCCCACCACCCCTTCGTGCCAGTCCGGGCCGTGCAGGCAGAGCGCGGCGGGCAGCTCGCGCTCACGCAGCCGCGCCACTTCCAGCATGGCGGCGTCGCGCATGCCCTGCTCGATGCCGCGCCGCTCGCGGTTGATGGTGTCCAGTTCCTCGGCGAAGCGGCGCGCCTGCTCTTCACTGTCCGCCAGCAGGCATTCGATGCCGTGGCTCATGTCGGTGAGGCGGCCGGCGGCGTTAAGGCGCGGCCCGGCGGCGAAGCCCAGGTCCGCCGCCACCACTTTGGCGGGATCGCGGCCGGCTACACGCAGCAGGGCACGCAGACCCGGGCTGCCCTTGCCGGCGCGGATGCGGCGCAGGCCCTGCTCCACCAGAATGCGGTTGGCGTCGTCCAGCACCACCACGTCGGCGACGGTGCCCAGGGCCACCAGGTCCAGCAGATCGAGCACCGCGCTCTTGAGGCCCAGGCGGCGCTGCACCGCCAGCAATAAATAGAAGGCCACGCCGACCCCGGCCAGGTTGCGCGCCGGGAAGCCGTCTTCGCACAGGCGCGGGTTGACCAGGGCGTCGGCGTCGGGGAGTTGGTCGCCGGGGAGATGGTGGTCGGTGATCAGCACGCGCATGCCGGCGGCCCGGGCGGCGGCCACGCCATCGACGCTGGCGATGCCGTTGTCGACGGTGATGATCAGGTCCGGGGCCAGGGTCTCCTTGGCCAGCTCGACGATGGCCGGCGACAGGCCGTAGCCGTACTCGAAGCGGTTGGGCACCAGGTAGTCCGGGCGCCGAAAGCCCAGGCCTGCCAGGCCGCGCACCATCAGCGCGGTGGCGGTGGCGCCGTCGGCGTCGTAGTCGCCCACCACGCAAATGCGCCAGTGCTCTTCACGGGCCTGCTGCAGCAGGTCCACCGCGGCGCCCAGGCCGTTGAAGCCGTCCGGGTGCGGCAGGCGGCCCAGGTTCAGCTGCAGCTGCTCTTCCCGGGTGACGCCCCGGGCGGCCAGCACCCGGGCCAGCAGCGGCGGCACGCCGGGCCAGTCGGGCACGGTGTCCACGGTACGGCGGCGGATCTCGGGAAAGGGTCGTGCGCTCATTAACTCAGCCTGGCGGAAAGACGCGGCAAGGGTCCGCATAGACGCCTCCCGAGTCAAGATACTCCGGGCCCGGCTTGCTGTATCCTCCCCATGGCTGAAAGCGCCGGTGGTTGAAAGACCCCGCCCCGCACCCAATACAGGCGGGAAGCGGGCTTGCAACGACCGGCAAGTCACAAAAAGGGACTGAATGTATGCCCTTTGCTTTCATATACTTGGCGCCCCCGAGTGAGGAACCACAGGCTCACCAAGGCGGCTGGCCGGCCGCATACTTTGGGACTGGAGAGCAAACGATATGATTTACCAAGGCAACGCCGTAAGCGTACAACTGCTTGACGACGGGATCGCCGAACTGAAGTTCGACCTTCAGGGCGAGTCCGTGAACAAGTTCGACCGAGCCACCCTGGAAGACCTGAACAAGGCCACCGAGGCCCTCAAAGGCAACGACCAGGTGAAGGGCATCGTCGTCACCTCCGCGAAAAACGTGTTCATCGTTGGCGCGGACATCACCGAATTCACCGAAATGTTCGCCCAGGAAGAAGCGGAGATCGCCAAATGGTCCCGCCAGGCGAACGAAGTGTTCAACGCCTTCGAAGACCTGGACGTGCCGAAAGTGGCCGCCATCAACGGCTTCGCCCTGGGCGGCGGCCTGGAAATGTGCCTGGCCTGCGAATTCCGCGTGATGAGCGAACAGGCCCAGGTGGGCTTCCCGGAAGTGAAGCTGGGCATTTACCCCGGTTTCGGCGGCACCGTGCGCGCGCCGCGCCTGATGGGCGTGGACAACGCCATTGAGTGGATTTCCGCCGGCGGCCAGCACAAGCCGGAAAAAGCCTTCAAGGACGGCATGGTGGACGCGGTGGTCAAGCACGACGACGTGCGTGACGCCGCCATCGACCTGGTCAAGCAGTGCCTGGCCGGCAAGATCGACTTCCGCGCCAAGCGCCAGGAAAAACTGGAGCCGCTGCCGATGCCCCCGATGGAGCAGATGATGTCGTTCCAGACCGGTTCCGCCATGGTCCAGCAGCAGGCCGGCAAGAACTACCCGGCGCCCATGGAAGCGGTGAAGTCGATGCAGAAAGCCGCCGGCATGAAGCGCAACGACGCACTGGACGTGGAGTCCAAGGGTTTCGCCAAGGTCGCCAAGACCCCGCAGGCCACCGCCATGGTGGGTCTGTTCCTGGCCGACCAGCAGGTTAAGAAAGTGAACGGCAAGACCGCCAAGGCCAGCCGCGAGATCAACAACGCGGCGGTACTGGGCGCGGGCATCATGGGCGGCGGCATCGCCTTCCAGTCCGCCCTGAAAGGCACCCCCATCGTCATGAAGGACATCGCCGACAAGGCGCTGGACCTGGGCATGAACGAAGCCTCCAAGCTGCTCGCCAAGCGCGTCAGCAAAGGCAAGATGGACGCCGCCAAAATGGGCAAGACCTTGTCCATGATCCGCCCCACCCTGAGCTACGATGACTTCAAGGGCATCGACGTGGTGGTGGAAGCTGTGGTCGAGAACCCCAAGATCAAGCAGTCCGTACTGGCGGAAACCGAGGAAAAAGTGGACGGCGCCGTCCTCGCCTCCAACACCTCCACCATTTCCATCACCCGCCTGGCGGAAGCCCTCAAGAAGCCGGAGAACTTTGGCGGCATGCACTTCTTCAACCCGGTGCACATGATGCCCCTGGTGGAAGTGATCCGCGGCGAGAAGACCTCCGACGAAACCGTGGCCACTCTGGTCAAGTACGCCCAGAAAATGGGCAAGAACCCGGTGGTGGTGAACGACTGCCCCGGCTTCCTGGTGAACCGCGTGCTGTTCCCCTACTTCGCCGGCTTCGGCATGCTGGTGCGCGACGGCGCCGACTTCCAGCAGGTGGATAAGGTGATGCAGAAGTTCGGCTGGCCCATGGGCCCCGCCTACCTGCTCGACGTGGTCGGCATCGACACCGGCGTGCACGCCGCCGAAGTGATGGCCGAAGGCTTCCCCGACCGCATGAAGCACGACTTCAAGGACCCGTCCGAGATCATGTTCGAAAACGAACGCTATGGTCAGAAGAACGGCATCGGCTTCTACAAGTACGAGGAAGACAAAAAGGGCCGGCCCAAGAAGGTGATCGACGAGAAGACCTACGAGCTGATCAAGCCCGTGGTCACCGGCGAGCCCAAGGACTTCGACGCCGACGACATCATCGCCCGCATGATGATTCCGATGTGCACCGAAACCATCCGCTGCCTGGAAGACAACATCGTCGGCTCCGCCGCCGAAGCCGACATGGCGATGATCTACGGCATCGGCTTCCCGCCGTTCCGCGGTGGCCCGCTGCGCTACATCGACAGCATCGGCACCAAGGCATTCGCGGAACTGTGCGACAAATACGCCCACCTGGGTAAGCTTTACGAAGCCCCCCAGCTGCTTAAAGACAAGGCCGCCAAAGGCGAAGCCTTCTTCGCGTAAGGCACGGGCAAAGGAGATTTTGAAATGAGTTTGAATCCGAAAGACGTTGTTATCGTCGATGCCGTGCGCACCCCGATGGGCAAAAGCCGCAACGGCCAGTTCCGCAACGTGCGCGCGGAAAAACTGTCCGCGCTGCTGATCCAGGCGCTGATGGCACGCAACCCCAACTGGAGCATCGAAGAAACCGAAGATGTGATCTGGGGCTGCGTGAACCAGACCAAGGAACAGGGCATGAACATCGCCCGCAACATTTCCATGCTGGCCGGCCTGCCGCGCACCAGCGCCGCGCAGACCGTGAACCGCCTGTGCGGCTCGTCCATGCAGGCCCTGCACAGCGCCGCCCAGGCCATCGAAACCGGCAACGGCGAGGTGTTCGTGATCGGCGGCGTGGAGCACATGGGCCATGTGGCCATGGACCACGGCGTGGACCTCAACCCCGAGCTGTCCAAGTACACCGCCCGGGCCTCCAACATGATGGGCCTGACCGCGGAAATGCTGGGCCGCATGCACGGCATCACCCGTGAACAGCAGGACGCCTTCGGCGTGCGCTCCCACAAGAAAGCCTGGGAAGCCACCGAACAAGGCCGCTGGAGCAACGAGATCGTGCCGATCGAAGGCCACGACGCCGAAGGCCGCAAGGTACTCTGCGAAATCGACGAGACCATCCGCGCCAACGCCAGTCTGGAAGACATGGCCAAGCTGCGCCCGGTGTTCGACCCGGCCAGCGGCTCCGTGACCGCCGGCACCTCCTCGGCCTTGTCCGACGGTGCCAGCGCCATGCTGGTCATGAGCGCCGAGCGCGCCCAGGCCCTGGGCCTCAAGCCGCGCGCCAAGATCCGCAGCATGGCCGTGGCCGGCTGTGACGCGGCCATCATGGGCTACGGCCCGGTGCCCGCCACCCAGAAAGCCCTGAAACGGGCCGGCCTGACCATCGACGACATCGACTACGTCGAGCTCAACGAAGCCTTCGCCGCGCAGTCCCTGCCGGTGCTGAAGGACCTCAAGCTGATCGACAAGATGGACGAGAAGGTCAACCTGAACGGCGGCGCCATCGCCCTGGGCCACCCCCTGGGCTGCTCCGGCGCGCGCATCACCGGCACCCTGCTCAACGTACTGGAAGGCAACGACGGCCAGATCGGTCTTGCCACCATGTGCATTGGCTTGGGTCAGGGTATTGCTACGGTGATTGAGCGGGTTTAAGGATTCGCTTTATTCACTGTTGGTGATATGAAGAAGCCCCGGCGGGAGCTCCCGTCGGGGCTTTTTTTGCCCATTATCCGCATCAGCCCCAGCATACAAACAATACCAGCTCGTGGCATCAAACAAACCAAGCCCTTTGATCTTCGAAAACTCACGAAAAGGTCACGAGTAGAACTCCGCATCACAACAGCAAAACTCGAACGCGAAAAACCATGTTAAGATTATGATCGAAAAAAGAAAACTTATTCGACCACGATCTAACAACCTCAGATTATTAGCTTTCGCCGGCAGCCGGATGCGCCTCAACGGAACCACGACCTGTAGAGACTTTTTCAGAGAACGGTTCCCCGTAAATATCCAAATACGCATCATGAAACTCCGACCTCTTTCTAAATTCAGAAAACAAAGGCCAGGAGTGATAATCTGCCTGCTCCACTATTTCTCCTGATTTCCCGATACTCCTCATAACCTCAACAGCTTCGTCATATCTCTCTTTGAGAATAGCTATAGCGAGTTTAAAATCACGATAAGATGCACTCCAATCCACGGCATCCAGAACCCGATCCACCTCACCCGCCTGACCTGAAAACTTTAGACCGATAGCGATATTTATCACTCTTATCCTAAAGTCGACCTCACTAATGTTTCTTTTCATAGGTTGACTCAGAACGAAATCTTCCAAACTAGCAACCAACATCCATCTTTTTTGATAGAGGCAATCGTAAATCGAGTCATTCAGATATTTGTGCAGCCGCGCTGTTTCCCCAGGAAATACCTTACTCCAAAGAGTAAAAGCCAACATCAAACCTACTTTTGACAAAAGCCTATTAGCTAAACTAAAATACTTGGCGTTAATTTCTAAAATCTCTCCCGATACCGGTCGTTCCTTAAATTTATACCCCTCCCTCTCACACACAGAAACATACTGATCACTCACCCGCCCGCCATTATGAGTGACAATATTCCTCCGCTGTGACAACTCCACAAATTCCGGCCACTCCTTAAACCCCTTCAATCTAACGTTAAACTTTTTCTCCATGCTCGAAAACTGTTCTACATAGCTATCACGACGAAAACTATCAATCTCTTTTTCAAGCATAGACTCTTTAACAGATTCGATACTCTCATATGTTAAAAGATCGCAAAGTGATATCTCTCTTGAGATCCCGTTAAAAAGCTTGTCGTTTTTCAAATATATTGCTTTTATTAAAGCGCCCATAAAAGAGTCGTATTCCGCAAAAATCTGCGTGAAAAGACTTCTTGTTACAAAAGCGGGGTAGTTGTATCCCCTTAAATCATCAAGCTTTCTTACGGAATCTGAAAACTCAGCAAAAGATCGCGCCGAATCAAACTCAATTACTTTTGACTCATCGGCTTCCAGCCCATCAGCCGGAAGATGTTTATCTATATTTTTCTGTATCTCAGAAACCTCTGATAAAGCCCACTCTGCTATATGGGGCAAGGCGATGCTCGCAGTAATGCCAATTCCTTTAAGCGACGAGAGGTAAAGGTGGAGAGCATCAGCAATGGGCTCTCTTTTTGCTTGACCCATTAAAGCCTCAGAACCTACAGTATTCTCATCAGACATACTCTTCCTCTAAAAAACCTCTAGCGGTATTTTGAAGTGAACACTCAAAGCATTTATTTATAAACCAGCTCTGCCCACTTCCGGTCACCATCAGGCTATGACGGGCCCGAGTCATACCCACATATAGCAACCGGACTTCATGCTCCAGTTGCTCTTTGATGTCTTTCAGGCCGCCCAGTCCAGTCAGCACCACGGTATCGAACTCCAACCCCTTGCTGCTTTGCCGGGTAAGCAGTGTCACGCGGTCGATATTGATATCGTAGCGTTTTTTGTCGGCGGCGTTCTTGAGCCAGACGCAGGAGACGCCCATTTTTTTTATGGCACGCCGCAGCGCCTCGGCTTGCCAATGGTGACCGTAAATAACGGCGACACTGTTGAGCGGCTGCCCGTTTTTATGCCATTTATAGATGCAGCGGGCGATGTAATGCGCTTCGTCGTTAAAACTGTCGAATTTTCGAAACTGTGGCTTCGGGCCACTGTTGCCTGCCACCTCTGGGGCGATGAGCGGAATGTGATCGTCATCTGCATCCTGCGCTTGGAGAAAGTCCTTGGCGAAGTCGTAGGCGAAGCTGAGGATCTCGCGTGTATTGCGGTAATTCAGCCTCAGGATAGTGGTACGTCCACGGGCTTCAATGCCGGCGCTGGACAGAGGGAATTTCAGGCTGCGCTTCTTGTATATGGACTGGGCATCATCGTAAAGCAGCAGCAGGGAATTGGTGTCCGGGTCGATCATCTGGACGATGAGCTTGAGCCATTCCTGCTCGAAGTCGTGCCCTTCGTCGATCATCACCGCACTGTATTGGGCGCGGGGTATCTGGCCTTTCTCCACGGCCTGAATGACGGTTTCTACCTCCCTCTCCCAATAGGGTGCGTCACCCTTAATCATGTCCACGTTATAAGTCTTGCGTTGCAAGCCGCACCATTCGTGGAAGTGGTGCACCTGTACCTTCTCTTCGATGCCCTTTTCGGCGATGAAGCTGCGCAACCTGGCGGCCAGGGTGATGTTGAAGCACAGCACCAGGATGGGTTTGGTGACAGCCTGGGCCAGGTGCAGGCAGCGGTAGCCGAGGATCAGGGTTTTGCCGGAGCCGGCGACGCCATGGATGACGCGGTGGCCGTCGCCCATGCTTTTGGCGAGCTGTTCCTGTTGCAGGTCCATAACGCGGACGATGTCGGGGATGACCAGTTCTTGTCCTTCGTTCGTTTCTCCACCGACCGGGTCTTCGTCCTGGTCGCCTCCGCCAAATAGGTTTTGCTGCGGGGCGTTGATGCGGATTTCGGGGAAAAGCTGCCAGCGGATGCGGTCGATCTGCGGGAGCGTGAGCTTTTCGCCGAAGGCGTATTCGAACATGCCCCAGAGCCGGGCCTGAAACGCCTCTGGGTCGGCGGTGGCGGTCATCTCGTCTTTGCAGATCAGGCGGTGCGGGGGCAGCACCAGTTCCTGGTCCGCCTCCGAGATGGCCTCGTTCCACTGTTTGCGGGTGATATTGGGGAAGACCACCCCATAGCCCCACGGGAAACAGAGCTTGCCCTTGAAGCGGCCGTCGGCCTGCATCAGGTGTGGGTCACGTTGCAGGCGATTTATAGCGACCAGGGCGCACTGGCGCGCCTGCTCCAGGGGGTTGCTGACGGTTTTGAGGCCCTGCTGGGTATAAATCTCGGCGTCGCGTGGGGTGAGGCGTTTGAGGGTGTCTAGTTTCCAGTCTTTGACCTCCAAAAACAGCAGACCCCGGCCAGGGTGCAGGATGATGTAGTCGGGGTAGCGGCGCTGGCGGCCCAGTGGGATGTCGTACCAGACGGTGTAGTCGTCCTCGAGCAGGCTTTCCAGGCGTTGGCCCAGACGCCGTTCGCCCGGCGTCATACCGCGAATGGTGCTGAGGCTGGGAATCACCGTGGCCATTAGGGTCAGCCCTGGCGGGCAACGGCGTGGCAGGTGAGTATTCGCAGCCCGGTTACGGGCCGGCAGGCGCACTTGCAGAAAGACATCCCTTTCCCCTAAATCACTGTTTTCTTTGCCTTACCTCTCCGGGCAGGCGGTTATTATTTTGTGATGCAGGTCCGAAATTACACCATCTTGTGGCACAAATAAACGCAAAAAGGCGATGAGCCAATAAGCGGTTTACTCACTTTTGGTGATAGAAAAAAGCCCCGGCGGGGTCTCCCGTCGGGGCTCTTCCTTTTTTTGACGTCCACTCAATCGGTCAACTCCGTCAACTGAGCCACATCACAACCCAGCACCCTGGCCCAGGAGCGCAAGGTCTCAATGTGAGGCTTGTTCCCCATCTTTTCAGCCTGAGCCACGGCCCCCTGGGTCACCCCCAGCTTCTCGGCCAGTTGCGCCTGGGAAAGACCGCGATGCTTGCGCCATGCCGCCATCGGGCTGATTTTTTTTTCAATCATCAGGTCCACGACCTCATGCGGAATAGTGACGTGACCATCGGCGTCAAGCAGCGCCTGATACTCATCGAACGGCACCACGGCATACAGTGGGTTGCCACTGGAATCGCGAATAATCTGCGCGCTGCCTTTTGTGGCTTCAGTAGGTCCGCTCATCTCGCTTTTTCACCTCTTGAACCGTAATGATCCGTACACTGTACATCTGCCGTCCCTTGCCTTGCCGACTTATAATATGGGCAACAAAAATTAGATATCAACAATATTTTCTAATATTAGGCTGACCACTTCCTTCCTGTCCTGTCCTGTCCTCTCCTCTCGGCTTCAACCCTCGTCCGGAATCTCCGGATCGACCAGCTGCGCGAGCTGAATCAGCGATTCCTGCCAGCCCTGATAGCACATCTCCGCCGGGATCACGTCGGGCACGCCCTCCTGGACGATGTGCAGCTCGGTGCCGCCGAGCACGGCTTTCAGGGTGACGGTGACCTGCATCTCTCCGGGGAGGTTGGGGTCGTCGAACTGGTCGGTGTAGCGGATGCGCTCGTTGGGTTTCAGCTCCACGTAGGTGCCGCCGAAGGTGTGGCGGCTGCCGGTGGTGAAGTTGGTGAACGACATGCGGTAGCCGCCGCCTTCGCGGACGTCGCTGTCGTGCATGGTGGCGGTGAAGCCGAAGGGCGGCAGCCATTTGACCATGGCGTCCGGGTCGGTGAAGGCGCGGTAGAGGCGGTCCGGGGTGCCGCGCAGTACGCGGTGCAGGCGGATGGTTTGGCCGGTCATGGGGGTCTCCTGTTGTCTTGGATACCCCTGGTCGAATGCCCGGTCTGGATTTCGACAGCCGGGCGCACGGACTCGCGCGCCCGGCGTCTCGCTAGGGTTCCAGGTCCGGTGCGAGTACGAACGTTTGCGTTCTGCCCCTGCGACCTTCGTGAATGTGTTCCCAGACAGCATCCACTTTGGGCTCGGCGCCGCTCAGGTCAATGGTAGCGTCGACCAGATAGCCGGCCATGGACATGCCCAACAGGCGGATCGTGCGGTCGTTCGTGCTGACCACTTCGGCGACGAGGATATCGCCGTACTCGACGTCGTTTTCAATCTGCTCGGAAGGCGGCCCACCCTCAAAGTGACCGAACGGCGCGCCGTCCAGGCCCTCGCCAGCCGGGCCGATAACGAAAGGGGCGTCGCTATTCTCGCCGATGCCGATGGCCAGCGGCAGCAGGTCCGCGAATTCCTGGACCAGGTCCAGATCATAGAGCGGATCAAAGGTCAGGCGGCGGAAGGCTTCGAAACGCGGGTAGTCCTCGCCCGCCGGCTGACCGGTTGCCCGCCCCTTCGCGATGGTGGCGTCGATAAAGTAGGTGGCCCCGCTGCTCCCATCGATCTTGAAATCCTCGCCGGTGCCGACGGTGCTCAGCCAGTCCATTCCTTCCTCGAAGCCGGTGGCCGTGTAGCGCCCATCGGCGGCCCGATTGCTGCCGTAGACCGCGCCGGCCCGGGTGACCAGGAAGGTCATGCCGTTCATGGTGTCGGGCGAGTGGCGCACGGTGCCGCGATACAGCCCGGCGTTGGTCAGGTGCAGCGCCATCATCACGTGATCCTGGGCGTCCTCCTCCGCGACCAGCGGATAGGGCCCGCCGGGCAGGTCGGCGGTGAGCATGTCCAGCGCGGAGCCGATGGCGGTTTCAAACGCCACCGGTTCCAGGCTGAAGTCGATGGCCAGGCCCAGGTCCAGGTGCGACGCGGGATCGATCTGAATGCCGTTGGCCAGGTCCTGGTCGGCGTCCAGGCTGATCAGGAAGCGGCTGATGTTGATGACGGTGTTGTCGGTTTCGTCGGCGTCTTCGCCGGCCAGGTCCGCCGGGGTGATGAACACGGTGTTGCCGTTGACCACGGCCTCGCCCAGTTCGATATCACCGATCAGAAAGCGTGCGGTGGCGCCGTCCGGGCAGCGCAGCACACCTTGCTCCCCGGTGGTTTTGGTGCTTGAAGAATCGCAGGTGTAATGCAGGCCGGTGACGGCGTTGTCCACGAAGTGTGCCGTGCGTGTGGCGGTACCGCCGTCGCTGCTGGAGCTGCTTGATCCGCCACAACCGGTGATAGCCAGGATCGCGGCAACGGCCGCCCCGGCGAGAAAGGTCTTATCCATTTTATCCCCCAAATTCCATGTCAGTGCGCCCTTGCTGTTATGTGGTACCTAGGCGCTTCGTTGCATAATTCTAGGCATGGCGGGCCGGAATACTGTGACGCGAAACACACTCCACTTACCCCATATGGGGTATGCGCGCCCTGCTCTGCCCTGGCTACTCTTGCCCGCATGGGGACGCCGGTGTCTGTCACCGGCGCATACGATAAGACGGAGCAGGACATGAAGAGACGTCATCTGATGGCGGGCCTGGGGGCCTTGATGGTGATGGGGGGATGCACGCCGTCCTCACAGGTGGATAACGTGGCCGGCCAGGCCTCGGTGTACGAGGACCCGTCGTCCTCGGGCCGTGTTCAGGGGGTCGGCATCGAGTCCCAGGACGTGGTGGCGATGACCGACGAGATGATGCGGGATATGCTGTCCAACCGCATTCTGGCGGCGCGGGACGTGCCGCCGCGGATCATCATCGACAACGAATATTTCAGGAACGAAAGCTCTTCGATCATCAATACCAACCTGCTCACCGACCGTCTGCGCGTGGAGCTGAACCGCGCCGCCAACGGCCGCATGGTGTTCGTGGGCCGGCACTTCGCGGACATGGTGGAGAAGGAGCGCGAGCTCAAGCGCGACGGCGCCGTGGACGGCGGCACCATCCGCCGGACGCAGGCCACCGCCGGCGGTGATTACCGGCTGGGTGGGCGCATCGCCTCGCTGGACGCCATGGACCGCAACAGCCAGACGCGCTCGCGCTACCACCAGGTGACGTTCGAGATGATCGACCTGGAGCTGGGCACCATTGTCTGGAGCGGCGCCTATGAGATGAAGAAGGCGAGCCAGGACAATGTGCTTTATCGCTAAGGCCGGGGCGCCGATGGCCGTTGCGTTATTGCTCGCCGGTTGCGCCACCGGGCCCACCCAGTACGAAACCCGCGCTCTGGACCCGGACCAGCAGGCGGTGGTGGCGAGCAAGCCCGCCACGCTGCAGCCGCTGTACCAAGATCTGTTCGAGGAAGGCCGCCGCAACGAGGTGCTGAACCTGATGGAGATCGGCGCCGCCGCCTTCCACCAGGGGCACTACGACCTGTCCAAGGCAGCCCTGGACCGGGCCATTACCAGTATCGAAAGCGTCTACGCCGACAACGAGGCCGCCCACCGGGCGCGCAGCCTGTGGTACGAGGAAGGCGAGAAGGACTTCAAAGGCGAGCCCTATGAACGTTCCATGGTGTTCTATTACCGGGGCCTGCTGTTCCTGCGCGACGGCGATTACGGCAACGCCCGCGCCAGCTTTATCAGCGGGCTGCTGCAGGACGCCTTCGCCGAGGAAGAGCAGCACACCACGGATTTCGCCTCGCTGATCTACCTGGCGGGCTGGTCGGCGAAGCTGGCCGGCAGCGACTCTCTCGCCAAGCAGCACTTCGAAGAATACCGGCAGTTCCGCCCGGACGGCCCGGTGCCCGCCGCCGACCACAACACCCTGGTGATCGCCGAAACCGGCAGCGCCCCGCGCAAGCTGGCGGATGGCGTTGGCCACTACGAGTTGGTCTACCGGCGCGGCAAGCACATTCGCGCAGCCGGCGCCGAGATCGATGGCGGCGCCGGGCCGGTCACGCTGTTCCCGGTCGAGGACGTGTTCTTCCAGGCCTCCACCCGGGGCGGGCGCACCGTGGACCGGATTATCGAAGGCAAGGTGCAGTTCAAGAAGAACACCCGGGCCACCGGCGATGTGCTCACCGCGGCCAGCGGCAACAGCGCGGTGGCCGGCTTGAGCATGGCCGCCGGCGGCGGCCTGGCGGCGGGTTTCCATACCGTCACCGCCATCGGCGTGGCGGCCCAGGGGCTGTCCGCGCGCTCGCGCACCCAGGCGGACACCCGCTACTGGCATCGTCTGCCGGACGGCCTGCATGTCACCACCCTGCGTCTGGCGCCCGGCGCCGGCCCGCTGCAAGTCCGTTTCCTGGACGCCACCTCGCAACCGTTGCCGGACGGCACCGACACCGTGGCCGTGCATTTCGATGACCGGGGCAACGGCCTCGCCTTCGCCAGCAGCCGCCCCACACCAGAAGGAAAACCACTATGAAAACTCTCGTCGTCAGCGCCTTGCTGGCCGCCGGCCTGTTAGTCACGGGCTGCCAAAGCAGCATGAGCAAGGAAGAGTTTCAGCAGCGTACCGAGGAGATCGGCTACAACACCGTGATCTTCACCGACTACGACCTCAACCGGCGCTTCAAGGACGGCCTCACCGGGCCGGACAATGTGATGCGCCTGTCCACCACCGGCCACGGCATCGAGCGCACCGACACCGGCACCTCCCAGGTGTGGGTGGAGCTGCGCAACCACACCGATTTCAACTACATGGTGGAAGCGCGCACCTCGTTCTACTCGCAAAGCGGCCGGCCCCTGGACGCCCGCCCGGTGTGGCGCCGGGTGTCGGTGCCGGCCAACGCGCGCGCCGTATACGAAGAGAAGTCGGTCACCACCGAGCGGCTGCAATACCGCGTGGAAGTGAGGCAGGCGCGATGAAAGCGCTCGCGCTCACCGCGCTGCTTCCGGCGCTGACGCTGACAGCATTGCCCGCTAGCGCCAGAGCCGCCGAGGACCACAACGCCGCGCCGATGGTGGCGCCGGCCCAGGCCCCGCTTACCGAAGACGCCTACCGGGAGAAACACAAACCCGGCGGCCGGCAAGGCCAGGCCGACGCCATCATCGCCGCGTTCCGGGAACGCTTCGACCAGCCGCGCATCGCGGTGTTCTGGCACCGCGCCCTGCCCGACCGGGTCAGCGACTGGCACAGCCGGCAACGGGTGGCGGTGGGCCAAAGCGCCCGGGTCGCCGGCCAGGCCGACGGCGAGAGCGTGGATCTGCAAGGCCAGGCCAGCGCCGGCGCTCAGGTGGAGTACCGTGGCGCGGCGCCCGCCGAGGGCGGTAACCGCGCCGCGTTCGAACTGCAGGACGGGCTGATCCAGACCTTCCAGGACGGCGGCGCGCGCATGATCGACCAAAACCTGGCGCAGCGCCTCACCGACAACGCCCTGGAAGACGGCACCTTCTCGCGCTTGTCACCGGACAACGCCCGGTTGCAGATGCGCGCGCTCGCCGAGCACGCCGACTATGTGCTGGAACTCACCGCTGGTCCCGGGTTCGCCGACCACCCCGACTATCGCGTTCGGGTGCTGTCCACCGCCGACGCCACCGTGCTGGCCACGTTCGTGACCCGCGGCGAGCCACCGGAGGACGAACGCGAACACAGCTGGGTAGCCACCTCCAACGGCTACCAGAAACGCGAGCAGCCGCTGTTACTCCATGAAGTGGGCCGTGAAGTAGCGCTGCGCACCATGGAAAAAATGCGGCCCTGAATAAAACGTAAGAAACGAGGAAGGGAACGACCATGAAGATGAAAACCGTACTGCACGTTCTGGGGATCGTGCTGATGGTGCAGCTCGCGGGCTGCGCGACCACCCCGTCAGTACCGATGGCGCCGGGCGCCATTGGCGCCCAGCTGATGACCCACAAAGGCTATCCGATGGTGGTGGGTATTGTGTCCGGCTCCGTGGCGGAGCAAAACGGCGAGCCGAAGCTCGGCGACCTGATTCTGTCGGCGGCGACGCCACCGGACGCCCCGCCCCAGTCCCTGGCGGGCTTGTCCGGCGCCCAGGCGGCGTCCGTGATTCGCGGCCAGCCGGGCACCCCGGTGCGCCTTCGCCTTCAGCAACAGCACGGTGGCGAGCCCCGTGAGGTGGTGTTGATCCGCGGTGTCCAGGGTCGCGCCACGGCGGCGACGCTAATCAACAATAACGCCGGCACCCAAGCGGTAGCCAACAACGCCGCGGAAACCTCCGCGCCGGCGGCGCCGGCACAAGCACCGACAGCGGATGCCCTGGTGATCGCGAATAACTCCGGGACCTACTTGAGCCCCTACACCAGTGACGGCGTTACCGCTGAATGGGTGAACAAGGCGATCAACGCGAAGATGGGCTCGTCCGTGGGTTCCGCGGTGGGCGCGGCGGCCGGCGCCTACGCCGGGCGTAAAGCCCTGGAGAGCGTCCCCGGCGGCAGCCTGCTGGGCAGCCTGTTCGGCGGCATGGCCGGTTCCAAGGCGGGCAAGGACGTGGGGCGCGACGCCGCCATCGAAGCCTCCGGCGGCTGGGATTACATCCGCCAGACTTCGGACCAGTCATTCCGATCACTGGACGACATGGCCCGCTGGATGACCCAGGTGCATGGCCAGAAGAGCAACTTCCAGGAGGTGGTCAACGCCACCCTGCAGGTGTACCCGGAGCTTCAGCCGGCCCTGGCCAGCGCGCGCTGAGGGTTAGCATTGTTCTGGGATCCCGCCGAGTGGCTTGCGCCACTCTTTCGCGGGCGGGGCCCGCTCCCACAAAGGAGCGTCAGGCGACGCCCTGGCTGCGCAGGTAGTCTTCGTAGCTGCCGTGGAAATCGACGATGCCGGTGGGCGTCAGCTCAATGATGCGGGTGGCCAGGGACGACACGAACTCGCGGTCGTGGCTGACGAACAGCAGCGTGCCCGGGTAGTTTTCCAGCGCCAGGTTGAGCGACTCGATGGACTCCATGTCCAGGTGGTTGGTGGGCTCGTCCAGCAGCATGATGTTGGGCCGCTGCAGCATGATCTTGCCGAACAGCATGCGGCCCTGCTCGCCACCGGAGATCACGTTCACGGTCTTGTTGATCTCGGTGGACGAGAACAGCAGCCGGCCCAGGGTGCCGCGAATGACTTGCTCGTCGTCGCTTTCCTTGCCCCACTGCTGCATCCAGTCGAACAGGTTGAGCTTGTCCTCGAAGTCGGCGGCGTGGTCCTGGGCGTAGTAGCCGAGGGTGGCGTTTTCCGACCACTTCACTTCACCGGCGCTGGGGTCCAGGTCGCCCCTCAGGCAACGCAGCAGGGTGGTTTTGCCGACGCCGTTGGGGCCGATAATGGCGATGCGTTCGCCCACTTCCACGCGCAGGTCCAGGCCGGAGAACAGCTCTTCGTCGTCGAAGCTTTTCGCCAGACCTTTCACTTCCACCGCGTTGCGGAACAGCTTCTTGTCCTGCTCGAACACGATGTAGGGGTTCTGGCGGCTGGACGGCTTGATCTCCTCCAGCGTGATCTTGTCGATCTGCTTGGCGCGGGAGGTGGCCTGCTTGGACTTGGACGCGTTGGCGGAGAAGCGGCTGACGAACTGCTGCAAGTCGGCGATCTGCGCTTTCTTCTTGGCGTTGTCGGCGCGCTTGCGTTCCAGCACCTGGGTGGCGGCGGTCATGTACTCGTCGTAGTTGCCCGGGTAGAGACGCAGCTCGCCGTAGTCCAGGTCCGCCATGTGCGTGCACACGCTGTTCAGGAAGTGGCGGTCGTGGGAGATGATGATCATGGTGCAGTCGCGCTGGTTGAGCACGCCTTCCAACCAGCGGATGGTGTTGATATCCAGGTTGTTGGTGGGCTCGTCGAGCAGCATGATGTCCGGCTCGGAGAACAGCACCTGGGCGAGCAGCACACGCAGCTTCCAGCCCGGCGCGACTTCGCTCATCGGCCCGAAGTGCTGCTCCACGGGAATGCCCACGCCGAGCAGCAGGTCGCCGGCGCGGGACTCGGCGGTGTAGCCGTCCAGCTCGGCGAACTCGGCTTCCAGCTCGCCGGCGCGCAGCCCGTCCTCTTCGGTCATCTCCGCCTTGGCGTAGATAGCGTCGCGCTCCTCCTTGATTTTCCACAGCTCGTCGTGGCCCATGATCACCGTGTCCACCACGGAATACTGTTCGTAGGCGAACTGGTCCTGGCGCAGCTTACCGACGCGCTCGTTGGTGTCCTTGGAGACGTTGCCGGAGGACGGGTCCAGATCACCGCCGAGGATCTTCATGAAGGTGGACTTGCCGGAGCCGTTGGCGCCGATCAGGCCGTAGCGGTTGCGGTCGCCGAATTTCACGGAGACGTTTTCGAACAGCGGCTTGGCGCCGAACTGCATGGTGATATTGGCGGTGGTGAGCAAGGTCGGGTTCCGATTTGGTGTGGCATGGAGGGGCGAAAAGGGGGCGGATTATGCCACAGAGCCTGGTTCGGGTCACATCGGGGCTTTGCTATGATGTGCCTTTTACCCTCGTCATAAGGACAGACCATTGCTCACCCGCCTACCCCGCTGGGTGGAGGTCGGCGCTTTTTTGCTGGCCTTTCTCGCCGGCAGCGTCAACGCCGTGGGCCTGCTGGGTTTCAGCCACCAGTCGGTGTCGCATCTTACCGGCACCACCTCGTTACTGGGGCTGGCGCTCGCGGATCTGGCCGTGATCGAGGCCTGGCACCTGCTGCTCACCCTGCTCAGCTTTCTGGCGGGGGCGGCGCTCAGCGGCGTGCTGATTCCCGGCTCGGCGCTCAAGCTGGGCCGCCATTACGGGTTTTCGCTGCTGATCGAAGCCTTCCTGCTGTTGATGGCGATGCTGTCCCTGCAACAGGGCAGCGATCTGGGCGTGTACCTGGCGTCCATGGCCTGCGGCCTGCAGAACGCCATGGTGACCACCTACAGCGGCTCGGTGATCCGCACCACCCACCTGTCCGGCATCTTCACCGACCTGGGGATCATGCTCGGCAACCGGGTGCGCGGCGTGCCGATTAACGGGCGGCGGCTGTTGCTGTTCGTGTTGCTGATCGCCGGGTTTGTCTGCGGCGGGCTGGTGGGGACCCTGTTGTTCCGGGGGCTGCACTTTACCGCATTGATGATGCCGGCGGGGTTGGCGGTGTTTTTGGCGGTGGTGTATTGGGGGTATGCGCGGCGGTATCGGTGAGGGGCATCCTCCTTAAAGGTGGATGCCGCACTCGGTTTTGGAGGAGCCCTGCCAGCGGCCTTCGCGGCCTTCGCCTTTCCAGGTGCAGTGGCTGCAGCCGATGGAGTGGTAGCCCTCTTCCACCAGCGGGTGGAACGGCAGATCGTGGTCGGCGATGTAGGCGTCCCGCTGCTCGCGGGTGACGTCGATCATCGGGTTGAACTTGATCATGCCACGGCGCTCTTCGAACACTTCCAGGCCGGCACGGTGCTCGGTCTGCCAGCCCATCAGGCTGGATATCCACAGGTCGTAATGCTCCTTGGCGTCTTCCAGGGGCTGGACCTTGTTCACCTGGCAGCACAGGTCCGGGTCGGTGCGCCACATCTGTTCGTCCTGGGTGATCTGGTGCTGGCGCTCGTCGGCGCGCAGGTCGATCACGTCCAGCTTGAAGCGCTCGATCAGGTATTCCTTGTACTTCAGGGTGTCCTCGAAGTGGTAGCCGGTGTCGATGAAGTGAATCTTCTGTTCCGGGCGGATCGAGGAAATGATGTGCAGGAAGTAGGCGGAGGTGGCCGCGAACGAGGAGGTCACCATGATCTTGTCCGGGGCGAAATCCTGATAGACACGGCGGATACGCGCCTCGAAGTCCAGCTCCCGGTATTCCCGGTTGAGGTCATCGATGGCGTCGCGGGACAAACCGGCGCTGTTGTTGCCGACCCGTGTGATCAACTGCGCGTTACCCATGGTGTGCCTTTCCTTCTGTCCTGACTTCGTCTGAGTAGGCAATGATAAGGGCGCTGATCCCATTTAAAAGAAATATATGGTGCTACTTTTATTCTCTAAAGGAATATAACGCGCCGATGGCGGGCGCCCTGCCCGGCTTTACACAATTTGATGCCCCTGAAGGAGAAACTCTTGGCTTTCCTCCTGTCACACCTGCCAGGACGCATCGGGAAACGCGTCTTAAAACTGTATTGGATAGGAGAAGCTCCATGAAAAAGCCTCTGATGTCATTGTCCGCTCTTCTTCTCGCCGCCGGCGTGACCGGTGCCGCTTTCGCCCAGCAGGGCACCCCTCAACAGCAGGGTCAGCAAGGCGCGGCTCAGCAGGGCCAACCGCCGGCGCAGCAGGCGCCCCAGGGTCAGCCCAATCCAGCGCTGGGTGACGCTTCCGATATCACCGACGAGGAAGTGAAGAAGTTCGCCGACGCCCAGGCCAAAGTGGAACAGGTGAAAGGCGAGTACCAGAGCCAGGTTCAGGCGGCTTCCGAGGATCCGCAGAAAGCCATGGACGTGCAGCGTGAAGCGCAGCAGGAAATGGTCAAGGCGGTGAAGGAGACCGGCCTGGACGTGCGCAAATACAACCAGATCGCGCAGCTGGCGCAGTACGACACCGATCTGCGTGAGCGCATTCAGGAAAACATGTAAGTCCGGTTCCGCCCGGCAGCGCCGGGCCCTGACCTTGAGAACCCCGCCACGGCGGGGTTCTTTCGTTTCTGTTCACGTGCACAATGGCTTCATGCTCGGAACCTGGGGAGGGGAAGACGGATGCATGAAGACCAGGGCGACGACAGCGCCCGCCACACCGAACAACTGTCGGCGCTGACGCTGTTGATGTATCAGGCCGCGCAGGACCCGGAGCGCTGGGCGGAGATGAGCGCCCTGCTCCGCGACGCCGCCATCCCGTTCGAGGACGACCGCCTCTACCAGCAACCGACCCGCCGACGCCGCATGCTCGACGCCCTGATCCCCCATGTGGAGCAGGCGCTGCGTCTCGGCGAGCAGATGGAACGCACCCGGGAAACCCGCGACCTGGCGGTGGCCACGCTGGAACGCCTGCCGATCGGCATCGCGGTGGTGGACGCGCAGCTCAATATCATCACCCTCAACCGCATCGCCGCCGGCGCCCTCAGCGACAGCGAGGTGCTCAGCAACCACCAGGGGCGGCTGCGCATCAACAACCGCCGCCAGCACCAGGCGCTGCACCAGGCCCTGGCCCGCTGCCTGGAACAGGGCAGCCACCATGCCCTGCCGCTCACCGAGCCGGCCACCGGGGTGACGGTTTCGCTGCTGGTGTGCCCGAGTCGCACGGTGGACATGGAAGACCCGGAGCGCCCGGCGGCGACCCTGTTCATTTCCCACTCCAACCTGGACAACCTGGTGGATGAGGCCCTGCTGGGCGATCTGTACGACCTGACCCCGGCGGAAAGCAAAGTGGCCAAGGGCCTGGTCAGCGGCCACACCCTGGACCGCATCGCCGAGGACGCCCAGGTGGCGCCGGCCACGATGCGCGCGCAATTGAAGTCGGTGTTCCGCAAGACCGACACCGGCCGCCAGGCGGAGCTGGTCTCGGTGATCCTGTCCGGCCTGGCGCCGTTGGCGCCCGGCCCGACCGAGGGCACGCCGCCCGCCCAACCGGAAGCGTCACTGGATCCGCCGGCCCTGGAAAGCTTCGAGAGCGGAAAACTCACCGCCGGCGACGGCCGTACCCTGCGTTTCCACCAGTACGGCAACGCCGACGGCACCCCGGTGATCTTCTTCCATAGCGTGCGCGGATCGCGGCTGGAGGTGCCCGGCGGCGCCGATATCCTGCATCAGTTGAACCTGCGTCTGATCGTGCCGGACCGGCCCGGCTACGGGCTTTCCGACCCGCTCAAGGACAGAGACATCGACGATCTGGTGGCCGATCTGGAGCGGCTGACCGAGCACCTGGGCATCCACCGCTTCCATTTGCTGGGCTATTCCCTGGGCGGCTTTCTCGCGTTGCATTGCGCCAGCCGTCTGGGGGACCGGGTGCAGCGGCTGGGCCTGGTGTCGGCGCTGGGCCCCACCCATCTGAGCGGCGACGCCGACCCGATGCGCGGCCTGTTCCGGATGGTGGTGGGCGTCGCCGACCGGGCGCCGGACCTGATGGAGAACGTGCTCAACCTGGTGGCACGGGGGCTGATCAAGAATCCGGATAAGCACCTGCGCCGCTTCGTCACTTTCACCAGCCCGGCGGACGCGCCGGTGTTCGCCCAGCAGTGCCACCGCGACGCCTATGTAAAGGCGGTTAAAGAAGCGTATCGAAACGGCTGCCAGGGTTTCGTGGAGGACCTGCGCACGGTGGCCCGGGCCCCGGAGCCGGCCGCCGCGTCGCTGACCATGCCGGTGTTTCTCTGGCACGGCGAGCGGGACGGCCAGGTGCCGGTGGCCCAGGCGCTGGCGGTGGATCAGTGGCTTCCCAACAGCCGCCTGACCCTGGAACCGGACGGCGGCCATTTCTTCGTTTACGACCGCTGGCGGGACATCCTCACCCGCTTCACGGAACCGGCGTAGCGGGCTAGAAGCTGACGCGCATACCCAGCCAGTAGCGGCGGCCGTCTTCCACGTAGCCGTACTCGTCCTGGAAGATTTCCTTGTCGGCGATGTTGTAGACGCCGGTGTTCAACGTGGCCTGGGGCGTCAGCTTGAAGGCCAGGCCGGCGTCCACCAGGGTGTTGGACGGCGCCACGAGGCTGCTGCTCGACGGGCCGGTGGTGGGCTGGCTTTCCTCACCGCGATAACGCACCGCCAGCCAGGGCTTCAGCCGGCTGGTGGCGCGCCAGTCCGCCTGCAGGCTGGCCAGATGCTTGGGCACCTGGTTGAGCGGCTCGCCCTTGTACTCGCCGGACTGCTGCTCGGAATCCGTGTAGGTGTAGCTGAGCGTCAGGTCCAGGGTGCGCGCCAGCGTGGTGGACACGGCGGCTTCCACGCCCCGGGTCACCGCTTCGTCCACGTTCACCCGGTAGGTGGGATCGGAACCGAACTGGTTGGGGCCGCCGGTGCAGACACTGGGCGGGCAGGCGATGCGGGTGATCTTGTCCTTGAAGTCGTTGTGGAACACGGTGACGTTGGCCTGCAGGTCGCGGCCGGCGTTGAAGTACAGCCCCAGCTCCTTGTTCACCGAGGTCTCCGGCTCCAGATCCGGGTTGCCGTAGACGTCGCCGCCCCGGCTTACCTGGCCCCAGTCCGGGGTGATCTCACGCAGCGACGGGGAGCGGAAGCCGGTGGACACGCCGCCCTTCAGCGTCCAGCGCGGCGCCATGCCCCACACGCCGTACAGACGCGGGCTGACATGGCTGCCGTAGTTTTCGTCGTCGTCGAGACGGAGGCCCCCGGTGACCGACACATTGCCCGGCAGCATCCATTCGTCCTCGGCGAACAGCGCCCATTTGGAAGCGTCCACTTCGGTGCGGTTGGAGATCTGGTTGGAGGTCTCGTCGGACAGCTCTTCCTTTTCGAAGTTGGCGCCAACGGTGAGCAGGTGATCGCCCAGCGGCGTCACCAGGGCGGTCTTCGCGGAGGTGTTGGTGACCTTCATTTCGCGGGTCAGGTTTTCCGCTTCCTCGCGCTGCACGTAGGAGTCGGTGGTGCCGAAATCCCAGCGGCCGGTGTGGCTCAGGGCCAGCACTTCGCGGGTGAACTCATTGTCGGAATCGGTGCAGCCGCCCCGGCAGCCGGTGGCCGGCGCGCTGTAGCCGATCAGGGAGCGGCGGTCCTGCTTGGTCTGCCCCGCTTCCAGGGTGAAATCCTGGTTGTCGGTGGGGGTGAACGACAGGCGCGCGTTGAGGTTCTTCAGGTTTTTCTCTTCGAAGCCGTCCACGAAACGGTCTTCCTGGCGAGTGCTGGCGCGGCCGTAGACCTGCAGGCCCAGCGTGTCCGCCAGCAGCGGCCCGCTGAGGCTGAAGTTGCCCTGCTGGATGTCGCCGGAACGGGAATCGTCCTGGATGATGGTGTCCAGCTGCACCGCGCCGCCCCAGTCCTCGGCCACCTTGCGGGTGATCACGTTGATCACGCCGCCAATAGCGTCGGAGCCGTACAGAGTGGACATCGGACCGCGCACCACTTCGATCCGCTCAATCGCCTGCAGCGGCGGCAACCAGTCCTGCTCGAAGCCGGCGCTGCCGTTGGGCCGGGTTTCCCGGGTGGAGACCGGCTTGCCGTCAACCAGGATCAGGGTGTACTGGGAAGGCATGCCGCGGATCACGATGTCGTTGCCCCGGTCGCCGGAGCCGCCGCCGGTGATGATTACCCCGGGGATATCCCGCAGCGCGTCGGTGGCGTCCTGGTAGTAGCGCTGCTCGATCTGCTCGCGCGTGATCACGCTGATCGAGGCCGGCGCGTCCTCCAGCTGCTGAGCGTGCCCCGACGCGGTCACCGTCACCTGCCCCAGTTCGTGGCTGTCACCGCTTTCCGCCAGCACGGGCCCGGCGGCCAGCAGCGCGACCGCACCCCATAACGCAAATCGCATCCCGGTACTCCTTTTTGGTCAATCCAGTTAACAGAAGCAGGAATGATAGTAATTCTTATTTGCAAATAAAGAGGATTTACAAACTATACGTTCGCGGCGGGAACTTCCGGGGCGGCGGGCAGGCACAGGTGCACGCGCAGGCCGGGGCGGCCGTTCTCCGCCCAGATCCGCCCCCCCTGGCGGTTCACCGCGCGGCGGGCGATGCTGAGCCCCAGGCCGAAACCGCTGCCGGCGGAGCGTGCCTGGTCCAGGCGCACGAAGGGTTCGAAGATGCTGTCCAGACGGTCCTCGGGCACGCCGGGGCCCCGGTCGCTGATCCACAGGTGCCAGCAATCACCTTCGCGGCGACCGTCCAGGCTCACCGGCCCCGCCGGCGGCGAATGGCGTACCGCGTTACGCACCAGATTTTCCAGCGCCTGGGCCAGATCGTTAAGGTTGCCGGCCACGCGGGCGTCGGCGGGCAACCGGCACGGGAAACAGCGCGCCGGCCAGCCGCTTTCAAAGGCGGCGTTGTCGACCACCAGATCCCAGACCGCCAACGGCGACAGCGGTTCGGTGGCGGTGCCGCGCTGCTCGGTGTCGTGCCAGGCCAGCGACAAGGTATCGGAGACCAGCTCGCGCATGGCGATCACTTCCCGGGCCACGCGGCGGCGCAGGTCCTGCTCCGAAAGGTCACCGTCCAAGGCAACACTGAGGCGGCTCAGAGGCGTGCGCAGTTCGTGGGACATGTCGTGCAGCAACTGGCGCTGACTGCCGAGCACCTGAGCGACCCGCTCCGCCATCCGGTCAAAGCGCCGGCCCAGGTCGCCGAACTCGTCCCGGCGTGCCGCCAGCCCCGGGCCCACCCGCGCCTCCGGGTCGTCCTGGAAGCGCCGCACCCGGGCCTGCAACAGCCGCAGCGGCACCATGGTGCGCCAGTAGAGCAGACCGCCGGCGAGCATCGCCAGCAGCGCCGGCAGCACCACCACCAGCAGCGTCCGCCACAGCGGCCAGTGGCGTCCCGGCATAAAGCGCGGTGGCAACTGCATCACCAATCGCCCGGCCTGGGCGTTTTCCGGGAAGGGCACGCCGATGTAAGGCATGGACGTGGACCGGAAGCTCATGCGCCAGTCCAGCTCGCGCTGGAAGCGCAGGCCGGCGCGCTGGCTCTCGGTGAGCGGCCGGCCACTGAGGGAATGATCACTGGCGTCCACCACCATGGCGTCGCCGGGCTCGCGCCGTCGCAGCTGTTCCAGCCACGCCGACACGCCCTCGGCGCCGCCCCGGTTCCAGGCGTCCTCCGCCTGGGCGGCGTATTCGCGCATCACCACCTTGGCCGGTTCGTCCAGCAACACCACCTGCTCACCGACCGTGCGCAGCAGCCACCCGCTGAGCATGACGGTGAACACCGCGCTCAGGCACAGCAGCAGCGCCAGCTTCCAGAACAGAGAATGACGGCCCGGGATCATGGGTTCGGTGCGGTGGCCAGGGTATAGCCCTGCCCCCAGACGGTACGCAGCGGCTGGCCCGGCACCCCGGCGGCGCGCAGCTTGCGGCGCAGGTGGCTGACGTGCAGGTCGAGGCTGCGGTCGTGGCGCCCGTAGCCTCGGTGCAGCACGGTCTGATAGAGGAAGGCTTTGCTCAATACCTGGTCGCTCTGTTCCAGAAACACGCGCAGCAACCGGAACTCGGTGACGGTGAGGTCCAGCGGTTGGTCCCGGTAGCCGGCGGTCTCGGTATCCAGATCCAGGGTCAGGCCGTCCAGCCGCAGGTGGCCGTGGCGGGGCCGCTGGCCGGCACCGCGCTCCAGCGCCACCCGGCGCAGCACGGCGGCTACCCGCACCGCCAGCTCCGCCATGCTGAACGGCTTAGGCAGGTAATCATCGGCGCCGCGTACCAGGCCGGTGATACGGTCCTGTTCGTCGCCCAGAGCGGACAGCAGAATCACCGGCACCGGGCTGGTTTCACGCAACCGGGCCAGCAACGCCAGGCCGTCCAGCCCGGGCAGCAGGATATCCAGCAGCACCAGGTCAAAGTCGCCGTCACGGGCCAGGGTCAGGCCCTCGCCGCCGTCGCGGCACAGCGTGACGCGGTGATTGCGGTCGCGGAAATAGTCCCCCAGGTCGGCGCTCAATACGGGATCGTCCTCGATCACCAGCAGGCGCGATGGGCAGTTCGTTATGGCATTCATTCGCAAATAGTAAGTATTATCATTCCAGCAATCCACAACCTTACACTCTTTACGCGTTAACTCATTGTGGATGGGAATCATTCCCAATACCATCCAACCCCTAATTCGCAGGCATGGCGGAGCGCGTGAACAAAAAAGCCAAAGCCCGGTGGCTCAAGCAACTTCACCAGTGGCACTGGATCAGCTCCGCTCTGTGCTTGATCAGCATGGTGCTTTTCAGTGTCACCGGGATCACCCTCAACCACGCGGCGGACATTGACGCCCAGCCGGTGATCACCGACCGCGAAGCGGTGCTGCCGCCGCCGTTGCTGGACACCCTGGCGCAAACGGAAAGCGGCCCCTTGCCGGAGCCGGTGCGCCAGTGGCTGGCGCGGGAGGTGGACATCCAGGTGGACCGCCGCGACGCGCAATGGTCCGCCGCCGAGGTGTACCTGGCCCAGCCGCGTCCCGGCGGCGACGCCTGGCTGGCCATCGACCGGGGTAATGGCGAGCTGATTCACGAGGACACCGACCGGGGCTGGGTGGCGTTTTTCAACGACCTGCACAAAGGCCGCCACAGCGGCGCCGTGTGGTTCTGGTTCATCGACGTGTTCGCCGTGGCGACGCTGCTGTTCGCCCTTACCGGCCTGGCGCTGATGGCGCTGCACGCCAAACGCCGGCCGGCCACCTGGCCGGTGACCGCCCTGGGCCTGATCGTGCCCTGGCTGTTGATCGCCCTGTTCGTGCACTGACTGGAGAACACAATGCGCCCCTGGCTTGCGCTTAGCACCACTGTTTCCGCCGCTCTGTTCGCCGGCGCCCTCACCGCGAACGCCGGCGCCACCGAGCTGCGCCTGGAGGTGGCAATCCCGCGCATGGCGGTGGCGGAATACCACGCGCCCTACCTGGCGTTCTGGCTGAAACACACCGAAAGCGGCGAGATCGTGCCGCTGGGGCTGTGGTACGACGACCAGGAGAAATGGCTCAAGGATCTGCGCTTGTGGTGGCGCCGCACCGGGCGCACGCAAAGCGCCCCCTACGACGGCCTCACCGGCGCCACCCGCCGCCCTGGCACCCATTCAGTGGATTTCTCCGCACTGCCGGCGCTGGCCGGGCTACCCGCCGGCGACTACGAGCTGGTGGTGGAAGCGGCCCGCGAAGTGGGCGGCCGTGAAGTGGTGCGTCTGCCGTTCCACTGGCCGGCGGACGACACCCGCACCGTTACCGCCAAAGGCGACACCGAACTCGGCACCGTCACCCTGCAGGTGGGGCCGTAACCCTTATCCGTAAAGGAGTATCCTCATGTCACGATCATTTATCGCCGGTGCCGCCGGCCTGGCCCTGGCCGGCGCCCTGCTGCTCAGCCCCGCCGCCCAGGCCCACAAACGCTGGCTGCTGCCCAGCCACACCGTGGTATCCGAAGCACAATGGATCGCGGTGGACGCCAGCGTCTCCAACGACATCTTCGACGTGGACCGCCCCTACCCCCTGAAAGCGCTCGAAGCGGTGGGCCCGGACGGCAAACCGGCCACCGTGGACAACCGCCTGGAAGGCCACCGGCGCAGCGTCTTCGACGTGGAACTGACCCAACCGGGCAGCTACCGCCTCACCCTGCCCGGCCAGTCCTACTTCCTGGCCTGGCAGGAAAACGGCGAACCACAACGGCGCCGTGGCTGGAACGGCGCCGACGCCCTGCTCGCCGAGCTGCCCGACAACGCGGAGCAAGTGGCGCTCACCGAAACCCACAGCCGCCTGGAAACCTTCATCACCATGGGCGCCCCCAACAGCACCGCCCTGAAACCGTCCGGCCAGGGCCTGGAACTGCAGCCGCTCACCCACCCCAACGACCTCTACGACAGCGAAAGCGCCCGCTTCCGCTTCCTGGTCGACGGCGAGCCCACCGAAGGCGTGGAAGTGGAAGTGGTCCCCGCCGGCACCCGCTACCGCGACAGCCAGGACCACTGGACCCTGACCAGCGATGCCAAAGGTGAAATCACCATCGACTGGCCCGCCGCCGGCCGCTACTACCTGGAAGCCGGCTTCGCCGACAAACACCCCGACCACCCGAAAGCGCAGCAGCGCCGCCTGCAATACCTGGCCACCTTTGAGGTGCTGCCGCTTTAAGGTCTCTGGGATCCTGCCGGGCGGCTTTGCCGCCCTTTCGCGGGCGGGGCCCGCTCGCACAAGCCGATAAAAAGCGTGCAAAAACGCCACGCATCCCGTATAGTCCGCACCCCTTCATACAGGGCAGCGCCCGGCACAGCTCCTAATAGTTAGCAGCTTCAGGGCCACAAGCCCGCTCACTAATAGGTCTGTACATGTCGCAAAGTCCCTCAGGGTTTTCCACCCTGGGCCTGCCCGAGTCATTGCTCGGCGCCATCGCCCAACTCGGTTTCACCACCCCGTCACCGATTCAGGAACAAAGCATTCCGCCGCTGCTGGAAGGCCGTGACCTGCTCGGTCAGGCGCAAACTGGCACCGGTAAAACCGCCGCCTTCGGCCTGCCCCTGCTGGCGCGCCTGGACCCGGCACTGAAAGCACCGCAAATGCTGGTGCTGGCCCCCACCCGCGAGCTCGCCATTCAGGTGGCCGCCGCCCTGGAAACCTTCGCCACCGGCCTCAAAGGCCTGGACGTGGTGCCGATTTACGGCGGCGGCGGTTACCGCGATCAATTGAAAGCGCTGAAAAACGGCGCCCAGGTGATCGTCGGTACCCCCGGCCGGGTGATGGACCACATGGAGCGCGGCAGCCTGCGCATGGACGAACTGCGCTGTCTGGTGCTCGACGAAGCCGACGAAATGCTGCGCATGGGTTTCATCGACGACGTGCGCTGGGTGCTGGAACGTACCCCGGACGCCTGCCAGCTGGCGCTGTTCTCCGCCACCATGCCGGCGGCGATCAAAACCATCGCCAAGAAACACCTGAAAAACCCGGAATGGATCCGCGTGGAGGGCTCGTCCTCCAGCACCGGCGCCAACATCCGCCAGCGTTACTGGCCGGTGGCCGGCATCAACAAGCTGGACGCCCTGTGCCGCATTCTGGAAGCGGAAGAGCACGACGGTGTGATCGTCTTCACGCGCACCAAGCACGCCACCCTGAGCCTGGCGGACCAGCTGCAGGGCCGTGGCTTCCGCGTCGAAGCGCTGAACGGTGACATTCCCCAGGCACAACGGGAAACCACCGTGGCGCGGCTGCGCGACAAGCGCATCGACCTGCTGGTGGCCACCGATGTGGTCGCCCGGGGCCTGGACGTACCGCGTATTACCCACGTGTTCAACTACGACATGCCCACCGACACCGAAGCCTATGTGCACCGCATCGGCCGCACCGGCCGTGCCGGCCGCCCGGGTGAGGCGATTCTGTTCGTGGCACGCCGCGAACAGGGCATGCTGCGCGGTATCGAGCGCGCCACCGGCCAGCGCCTGGACGCCATGGCCCTGCCGTCCGTGGACGACCTCAACAAGCAGCGCCTGAACAGCTTCCGTGAGCGTCTCGCCAAAGGTCTGGAGCATCCGGAAATCGATGCCAACCGCGCCCTGGTGGCGGAACTGACCTCGGACCTGTCCATGAGTGAAGCGGATCTGGCGGCGGTGCTGGCCAGCCTGCTGTTCCAGAAGGAGCCCCTGTTCCTGAAAGCGGCACCGGAAGGCAAGCCGTTCCAGGACGGCGGCAAGGCACCGCGCAAAGCCGAGCGCAACAAGGGCCCCAAGGCCGCTCGCGATACCGGTCCGATGAAGATTTATCGGGTTGAAGTGGGCGAGACCCACGGCGTGCGCCCGGGCAATCTGGTGGGCGCGATCGCCAATGAAGGCGGGTTATCCAGCGCGCAGATCGGCGCCATTCGGATTCACAGTGACCACAGCACGGTGCAACTGCCGGAGGGTCTCAGCACCCGCCAGCTGCACCAGCTGCGTACTGCCCGCGTGTGTCAGCGGGCGCTGGGGCTCGAGGCGGTCTAAACTAGGTATCCACCCGGAAGCCCACTTTCACGACCACCTGGAAGTGGGCGACCTGGCCGTTCTCCACATGGCCCCGGGTCTCCTGCACTTCAAACCACTCCACGTTATTGACGCTCTTGCCCGCCGCGGCGATGGCGTTGCGTACCGCGTCCTCGATGCTGTCCTTGGAAGAACCTACCAGCTCGAGTTTTTTATAAACGTGCTCGCTCATACGTCTCTCCTTTCTCATCCATGTAGTCCATGCCTGATCTCCAGAGTGCCTGTTTTCAAGGCGCGACGTTGGCGAAACAAGTAAAAAGTTTGGAAAACAAAAGCGCTCAGCGCGCCCGACGCGGGATCATCAACTCGGATACCGGCAGTTTTTCCGGCCGGAATTGATTGACCGGCTGATCGGCGGCGAAGCCCAGAGACACGCCGCACAGCAGCTGGTAATGGCGGGGAATACGGAATCGTTTCTCCAGCGGTGAGCGCCACAACCCCAACGCCCCCTGGGCGCAGCTGGCGAGCCCTTCGTCGGTGGCGGCCAGCATCAGCGTTTGCAGAAAAATGCCGGCGTCGAGGACGCTGTACACGCCCAGCCCTTTATGCACGAACAGGAACAGCGCGGTGGGCGCGCCGAAGAAACGGAAGTTGGCGGCCATCTGCTGGTGCCGCGCCTGTTTGTCGTCACGGCCGATGCCGAGATGCCGGTACAGGCCCTTGCCGGTGGCCACGCGGCGTGGCTGCAGATCGTCCGGGTAATTGATCACCGGCCGGAAATCGCCGTCCGGCAACGCCGACGACCGGCGCACGGCGGCCAGCGCCTTTTTCCACGCCGGCGCGCGCTGCAGTGGTGCCAGCCGCTCAAAGCGCTCGCTGAGTTCATCGCCCAGGCTTTTCAGCTCGGCGCCCTGGGCCAGGGCGATCTGGTAGGGCTGGGTGTTGGACCAGCTGGGTGAGGCGGCGGCCCGCTCCAGCACGCGTTGCAGGCGGTCTTCGGGGATCGGCTCGCTGGTGAATGCCCGGGCGCTGTGGCGGGCGTTGAGCACATCAATGAATTCCATGGGCACGGCTTCCTGCAGGTGAGATGCAAAGAGTGTAAACAGGCCCTAAACTGCCCCGCCATGACCACCTGGAAGGCGGATATGGAAAGAAGTGCCAATTTCTCACGCTGCCGTCGCTATCGCTACGCGCTGTGGCGGCGCTGGGCGCCCGGCGACGACTACGTGCTGCTGGTGGGCCTGAACCCGTCCACCGCCGACCATCGCCGTGACGACCCCACCATCCGGCGCTGCATCGGCTTCGCCCGCGACTGGGGCTATTCCGGCCTGTGCGTGGCCAACCTGTTCGCGTTCCGCGCCACCTACCCACGCGACCTGTTCGCCGCCGACGACCCGGTGGGGCCGCGCAACGACGCCTGGCTGCGCCGTCTCGGCCGCGACGCCGCCCTGGTGGTGGCCGGCTGGGGCAACCACGGCCGCAACGGCGACCGCGCCGAGTACGTGCGCCGCCAGCTGCCGGCACTGCATTGCCTGCGCCTGAACGGCTCCGGCGAGCCCGCCCACCCGCTCTACCTGCCGAAAACGTTAACGCCGTTCCCCATGCCCGCTTTCACGGACGAAACGTGAAGCGTAGTCTGGACCGGCCCTGAAAAGATTGGCAGCCCCTTCACCCCGACGGCTTTAATCTCAACAGCCTGGATCACCAAGGGGGAACATACCGGTGTCCGACCGTTTTCTGAGACGTAATAAAATGATGGCCCGCGGTCTTGGTATCGGCGGCCTGATTCCTTTCTATGCACTGGCGCTGCTGAGCTGGAATGACAGCCTGTGTGCCTGGGCACTGGACTCGGTCACCGGCTACGCCGCTGTCATCCTCGCCTTCCTGGGCGCGGTGCACTGGGGCCGCGCGCTCGCCGATCTGGATCAGCGTAACCATATCGGCACGCTGCTGTTCGGCATCATGCCGGCCATGATCGGCTGGCTGGCGGTGATGCTGCCGGTGGAGTTCGGCCTGCCGATGCTGATCGCCGGTCTGGTGTTCGTGTGGGGCTCGGAGCAGATGGTGTTCTTCGAAGTGCTGCCGGACTGGTACCGGCATCTGCGCCATCTGCTCACCGCCGCCGCGGTGCTGGCCCTGGTGGTCGCCTGGGCGGCGGCCATGATGTCCATGTTCTGAATCGCCTACGCCTGACCGGTCCGCTACACTCTCCCGGGGATGAAAACTGGAGGGACCCATGGCCAACGCCGCACGCTCGCCCTTGATCGGGGCCATACTGTTGATTTTGCCGCTGCTGGCCGCCTGCGACGAGGCGCCGGCGGCGTCCGATACCCCGCCCCCCGCCGCGCCGGTGAGTTTCAACCAGCAGATCCGGCCGGTCATCGAGCAGAAGTGTATTGCCTGCCACGGCTGCTACGACGCCCCCTGCCAGTTGAAACTGGAAACCGCCGCCGGCCTCGACCGGGGCGCCTCGCCAATGTCTGTTTACGCCCAGCGTACCGAAGCGGCCGACCCCACCCGTCTGTTCACCGACGCGCAAACCACCGCCGAGTGGCGCGAGCGCGGTTTCTTTTCGGTGATCGACAGCAAACGCGGGCTGGAAGAATCGCTGCTCTACCGGATGCTGGAACTGGGCCGCGCCCACCGTTTCGAGCCCGGCGAACGCCTGCCGGAGGACGTCGCCCTGGGGCTGAAACGGGACAACCAGTGCCCGGCGCCGGACGAAATGGACGACTACGCCGACAAGCATCCCCTGGGCGGCATGCCGCTGGGCACCCCGGCCCTCAGTGACGATGAATTCAACACCCTGCGCGCCTGGCTGGCCCAGGGCGCGCCCCCCGGCGACGACCGGGTGACCCTGTCCGAGCGGGAACGCGAGCAGGTGCGCGCCTGGGAAACCTGGTTCAACCGGGACGGCAAGCGCCAGCAACTGGCGGCCCGCTGGCTCTACGAACACCTGTTTCTGGCGCATCTGTATTTCGACCAGGGCGAGGACCGCAAACCGGACCATTTCTTCACCCTGGAACGCTCCCTCACGCCACCCGGCGAACCGGTGCGCGCGGTGGCCACCCGGCGCCCCAACGACGCCCCCGGCGACCGCTTCTGGTATCGCCTGCGCCCGGTGACCGGCACCCTGGTTCACAAGACCCATATCACCTTCGCCCTCAGCGACGCCAAGCGCCGCCGCATGGAAAGCCTGCTGTTCGACACGCCCTGGGACATCGACACCCTGCCCGGCTATAGCGAAGAAGAGCGGGCCAACCCTTTCACCACCTTCGCCGCTCTGCCGGCCCGGGCGCGCTACCAGATCATGCTCGACGACGCCGAGTACTTCGTGCGCACCTTCATTCGCGGCCCGGTGTGCCGTGGACAGATCGCCACCGACGTGATCCGTGACCGTTTCTGGGCGGTGTTCCAGGACCCGGACCACGACCTCTACATCACCGACGCCGACTACCGCGCCAAGGTCTCCGACCTGATCGCCCTGCCCGGCCAGGAAGACAGCCTGCTCAAGCTGGGCCCGGAGTGGCTCAAATACACCCAGCGCCGTAACGATTATCTGCGCCACAGAGCCCAGGCCTACCGCACCGAACAACCGCTAGGGCCGGGCTGGAACGACATCTGGGCCGGCGGGGGCGACAACCCCAATGCCCTGCTCACCATCTTCCGCCACCACGACAATTCCTCGGTGCGCAAAGGGCTGATCGGCGACTACCCGCTGACCAGCTGGGTGATGGACTACCCGCTGTTCGAGCGCACCTACTACAGTCTGGTGGCCAACTTCGACGTGTTCGGCTCGGTATCGCACAAGGCGCAGACGCGGCTCTACTTCGACCTGATACGTAACGGCGCGGAGCAGAACACCCTGCGCTTTCTGCCCGCCGAGGCCCGCAAACCGGTGCTCAAAAACTGGTACCAGAAAACCGGCCAGCTCAAGCTACGGATCAGCTACGAGGACGTGGACACCGAGGTGCCCACGGCGATCGACTACCGCAGCGCCACGCCCATGAACGAATTCAACGCCGGCCTGCTGGCACAATTCGGCGCCCTCAACGCCCGCCCGGATCCGATCAACCGCTGCGACGGCGACAACTGCAGCCGCGCCGACGCCACCGCCCTGCAACAGGACGTGGAGCAGGCGCTGAGCGCGATCGCCTCGCAGCCGGCGGCGCGCCTGCCGGTGGTCGACCATATGCCGGAAGCCAGCCTGCTGCTGGTGGACGGCGACAACGGCGAGCAGGCGGTGTATTCCCTGCTGCGCAACCGCGCCCACTCCAACGTCGCCTTTATGTTCGGCGAATCCCTCCGCTACCAGCCGGAGCGGGACACCCTCACGGTCTACCCCGGCGTTCTGCTGAGCTACCCCAACTTCATTTTCCGGGTAGCACACGATGATCTGAAAGCGTTCGCCCGGGCGATGCGGAAAGTAGATAGCGAGAAGGACTTCACGCGGCTGGTGGAACAGTTCGGCGTGCGCCGCACGCAGACTGATTTCTGGACGCACTTCCACGCGCCATTGCGTTACATGGAAGCGCACGAGCCGACCCAGGCGGGCATTCTCGACCTCAACCGCTACCTGAATCTGTAACCCACAGGCAAAAAAAAGCCCCGCGGAGAGCGGGGCTCGAAATTACCGTCATAGCTTGCCTGCCGAAGCAGGCTCCCGAGCCTGATGACGATATGCGACTCTGAAGAATCAGCGCGGGTCTGTTTCAAGATGGCGCTTATGATGGCAGCGACCGGCCCGGACTGGTATTGTCGCCCATGACTTATTCATGGTGATTCACGACAACGCGGGGCCCAACCTACGATGTACCAAGTCAGCGTGCTCGCCTACGACGGCGTTTTCGCCTCCGCCCTGACCGGGGTGATGGACCTGCTCAATCTCACCGGGGTGACCTGGAACCGCATTCACGGCGAGCCGCTCAACCGCCAGTTCAAAGTGCAGGTGGTGTCCCGGGGCGGCGAGCCGGTGCGCTGCACCGCCGGCATGCGGATTGCCGTGGACACCGCCCTGGAGCGGGTCGACCAGTGCGACCTGGTGGTGGTGCCCACCATCGGCAACGAGATCACCCAGGTGCTGCGCGCCGAACGCGACGCCCTGGAATGGCTGCGTTTTCTGCATGCCGGCGGCGCCGACGTGGCCAGCAACTGCACCGGCTCCTTCCTGCTCGCCGAGGCGGGCCTGCTGGACGGCCGCCGTGCCACCACCCATTGGGGGTACAGTCAGCTGTTCCGGGAACGCTACCCGCAGGTGAACCTGGATGAGCGGGAGCTGATCACCCGCGACGGCAATATTTTCTGCGCCGGCGGCGGCACCGCCTGGCGGGACCTGACCATTCTGCTGGTGGAGCGCTTCTGCGGCGCGGACATGGCCCGGGAGCTGGCCAAGGCGTTCGTCATCGATGTGCGCAACGACCCGCAGAGCGTGTACGCCGGCCTGCCGGCGAAGACCTACCACCGCGATGAGCAGGTGCAAAAGGTGCAGGCCTGGCTCCACGAGCATTATGCCCAGCCGGCCACCCTGGCGGAGCTGGCCGAGCGCGTGCACCTGAGCCCGCGTCAGTTGCAGCGCCGTTTCACCAGCGCCCTGGCCGAGCCGCCCTTGCAATACCTGCAGCGCGTGCGGATCGAGGCGTCGCGCAAGATGCTGGAGCGTGGTGCCACCAATCTGAGCCATCTGGCGGAGCAGGTCGGCTACCAGGACGTGAGCAGCTTTTCGCGGCTGTTCAAGCGCCACACCGGGCTGTCACCGAGCCATTACCGGCAGCGCTTCGCCCGCGTCGGGGCCCTGCGGGACTAGGCTGATTCTGCTAGTCTGATTCCCCATGGATAATTTCTTCGAACGACTGGACGCCGCTCTGGGGTCCCTGGTGGGTTTTCTGTGGGGCCCGCCCCTGGTCACCCTGCTGGTCGGCGGGGGCCTGTTCTTCCTGCTCTATTCCCGGCTGCTGCCCTACCGGCACCTGCCCGACGGCGTGCGCCTGTTGTTCCGCCCGGCGGACAACAAGGACGAAGGCACGCTGTCGCATTTCCAGGCGCTGAGCACCGCCCTGTCCGGCACCCTGGGCATGGGCAACGTGGCCGGCGTGGCGGTGGCGATCTCCGTGGGCGGCCCCGGCGCTATCTTCTGGATGTGGGTGAGCGCGATTCTCGGCATCGCCACCAAGTTCTACACCTGCACGCTGGCGGTGATGTACCGGGGCCGCGACAGCGAAGGCGCGCTTCAGGGCGGCCCCATGTACATTATCCGCGAGGCACTGGGACCGCGCTGGCGGCCGCTGGCCTACTTTTTCGCCCTCGCCGGCCTGCTGGGCACCATGCCCATTTTCCAGGTCAACCAGCTCACCGAGATCATCCGCGAGGCGATCGCCGTGCCCGCCGGCTGGACCGGCGCCGACGACCACTTCCTGTTCGACCTGCTGTTCGGTCTGCTGCTGGCCGCCGTGGTACTGGCGGTGGTGGCGGGCAAGCTGCCCCGCATCGGCCGGGTCACCGGCATTCTGGTGCCGGCCATGGTCGCCGGCTACCTGCTGCTCACCGCGGTGGTGCTGGCACTGCACGCCGACCAGGTGTGGCCGGCGCTCACCCTGATCGTGCGCGACGCGTTCACCGGCGAGGCCGCCGCCGGCGGCGTGCTGGGCGCGGTGATCATCACCGGTATCCGGCGGGCGGCGTTTTCCAACGAAGCCGGCATCGGCACCGAGGCCATGGCCCACGGCGCCGCGCGCACCCGCGAACCGGTGCGCGAAGGCATGGTGGCGATGCTGGGGCCGATCATCGACACCCTGATCGTGTGCACCTGCACGGCGCTGGTGATTCTGATCAGCGGGGTGTGGAGCAGCGGCGACGACAACGGCGTATCGCTCACCGTGAACGCCTTCAATACCCTGTTCCTGGACTACAGCGCGGTGATTCTGGCGGTGCTGGTGGGGGTGTTGAGCCTGAGTACCGTGTTCACGTTCTGGTATTACGGCAGCAAGTGCCTGGGCTTTCTGATCGGCGCCCGGCATCAACACCATTATGTGTGGGCGTACCTGATCCTGGTGGTGCTCGGCGCGGTGGCGTCGCTGAGCACCGTGATCAAGGTGGTGGACAGCATGTACGCGCTGATGGCGCTGCCCACCATGATCGCTTCCCTGCGCCTGGCGCCCCGGGTCAACCGGGCGGCTCGGGCCTACTTCGCCCGATCACGTGATGATGATTGACGGCTTCTTGACGCCTTCAGGCGGACTATACTCCCAGGTATAGGAGGAAACGCCGTGAAAAATCTGTCCGTTTTGCTCGTCGAAGACCACCGCCAACTGGCGCAAACCGTGGTCGAATTTCTGGAACAGGAAGGCGCGCTGGTGGATTACGCCAGCGACACCACCCTGGCCCGCACACTGGTCCAGGAACACCACTACGACATCCTGGTGCTGGACGTGATGCTGCCCGGGGAGGACGGCTACAGTTTCTGTCAGTACCTGCGCAAGGAACTGGCCCTGGATACCCCGGTGATCTTCATGACCGCCCGGGACCAGCTGGACGACAAGCTGGAAGGCTTCGCCCGCGGCGGTGACGATTACATCGTCAAACCCTTCGCGCTGCCCGAGCTGGTGGCCCGCGTGCAGGCGCTGGTGCGCCGCGAACGCCGCGAAGTGGCGCCGAATCTGCTCACCGTGGCGGACCTGCAACTGGACCCCGCCCGCCAGGAAGTGCGGCGCGAGGGGCAGATTCTCAAGCTGTCGCCCACCGCCTTCCGCATTCTGCGTATTCTGATGCGCGAATCCCCCAAGGTAGTGAGCCGCGAACAGCTTGAACACGAGCTGTGGGGCGATCTGGTGCCCGATTCCGACGCCCTGCGCAGCCACCTTTATAATCTGCGCAAGGCGGTGGATAAGCCGTTCGAGCAGGCGCTTCTGGAAACCCTGCCGGGCGTAGGGTTCAGCATCCGGGCACCACGCACCGCGTGATGTCAGTTCGCCCCCCTTGCGGACATAGCATCGCGGGCACAGAATGGCGGCGCCATTCACGTGCTATGCGATAATAAATATGCATTGGGGGAAAACGCACTCTTTCACGGAATTCGTCGATACCCAGCTGCTTGATCTGCAGTCCCGGTTCGGCATGGCGATGTGGTTTCTGACCCGCCGCCGTGGGGAGGATTGGTTGTTACTGAACGTCTGCGGCGAGGGCTACGACCTGAATCGCGGTGACATGCTGGCCTGGCGTGACAGCATCTGCCATCGGCGGGTCAACGACCTGGGGCCACTGGTGTGCCCGGACGTCAGCCGGGAAGAAGCCTACCGCAACGCACCGATCACCGATCAACTTTCGATAGGGGCCTATGTGGGCCTGCCACTGCGCGACCACACCGGTGCGCTGTTCGGCACCCTGTGCGCGCTCAGCCCGGAGCCTCGCCCGGACCTGGATCAGGAAGAAGTCCAGATCGCCCTGCAACGCCAGGCCCGTCTGCTGGAAACCGCTCTGGTCTGGAATCTGGCCGGGCTGGACCAGCAGCGGGTCACGGAATTTTTCGAGGAAGAAAGCCGCGACCCGGAAACCGGTCTGCTGGACGACGCCGGCTGGCTGCGAATCCTGGACGGTGAGCGGCAACGCTGCCAGGCCTACGGCCTCGGCGCCATGGTGCTGAAGGTGCATGGACGCCAGCTTGATGACGAGCAGCGGCAGCTGGTGGCCGATTCCCTGGCGGCGCTGATTCGCCACCAGGACATGGCCGCCTATCTGGGCGGTGATCGGTTCGCCATCCTGTTGCCGGAAAACACCCCCAGTTGCGCCGGGCAGGTGCGTGACAGATTGCTGGACGCGCTCAACGCCAAGGGTATTTTGATGTGGTGTGACGCCGAGCCGCTGGCGCTCTCCGAAGGGCTGATGCAGCCACCGCTGGCCGCCGAAGACGGGCCGGTGCATTAACCGCTAGCGAAACCGCACCCGCACTTCGGTGCCCTTGCCCGGCCGGCTGGCCACGTCCAGATGCCAATCAAAGCGCTCGCAGAGCCGCTGGACGATGGCCAGGCCCAGGCCGTGGCCGCCTTCCTTACTGTTGCCCCGCTCGAACGGCTGTAGAAAGCGGGCCAGTTCCTCGCTGTCCATGCCGGCGCCGGTGTCCACCACGTGCACCGCGTCCTCGGCCACCACAATGGTGACCTGCCCGGAACCGCTGTAGTTGATGGCGTTGCGGACCAGGTTGGTGAACACGATATTGAGCACGGTTTCCGAGGCCGTCAGCGTCAGCAGCGCGGTCTGCTTCACCTGCAGGCGAATCTGTTTGCGTTCCGCCAGGGGTTGAAGACGGTCGAGCAGATTCACCGCCACATCGTTGACCACCAATTCCTCTTCCTGAATCGGCTGTTGCTCGGTGCGGGCCAGCAGCAAAAGCGTTTCCACCAGCGCTTCCATGTCGTCCACGGTGTCCGACATACGGCTGATCACCGGCCGATCACCCACTTGCTTGACGAGCAACTCCAGGTTGGCGCGGAACACGGCCAACGGCGTGCGCAATTCGTGGCTGGCGTCGCGGGTGAATTGCCGCTCGCGCTCCACGAACCGCAGCAGGCGGTCCGCGTAGGCGTCCAGCGCCGCCATCAGAATACTGGCTTCGCTGTTGGGTTCCGCTTCCACCTGGCTGAAGTCGGGTCGCGCCTCCACCGGGTCGTGCACATTGGCGTGGCGTAGCGTTTCCGAAAGTTGCACCAGCGGCGAGACCAGAGCCCGGGATTTGCGCCAGCCCAGGAACGAGGTCAGGTAGATCACCAGCAACACGGCGGTGAGCGGCAGAATACCGAACAGGAACGCCAGCACCGACACCCGCTTTTCATCGAAGATCAGGTACAGGCGGGCGTCGCCGCGCCGTTCGATATAGACGATCGGATTCTGGTCACCGATCTGTGCGCGCTGATAACCGTCCGGCCGCTCGGCGAGCATCTCCGGTACCGGATCCCGGGTGTCCGGGTCCACCAGTAAACCGAGCAGATGGCGTGTATTGGGGCGGGGGAAATCGTCGTCCTCGTCGTAAAGGCTCCAGTAATGGTCCGCCTCTTTGATCAGCGCTTCCTTGACCAGCACCTGCTCGATGATCTGAGCCGTGGCCCAGACCCCGAACACGGTGGCGAAACTGATGAACAGAATCTGGATCAGGAAAACCCGGGTAAGGCGGTGCTGAACACCTTTGCGCGTCATGCCAGTCTCATTCTTCACGGCGGAACAGATAGTGGCCCACGAACCACTCTTCGCCATCACCATAATTGAACAGTTCGGCGCAGGCCATGAAAAACATCCGCCAGCGTTGCAGCCACAATTTGCCCTGGCCGGCGCCGTAACATTCTTCCAGTAACGGGATCAGCGTTTGCCGTTTACGGTCCGCCAGCGCCAGCCAGGCCTCCAGGGTTTTGCCGTAATGGGTGCCGTTCACCGCCCAGCGATCCTCCAGCGACAGCCGGTCCGCGCAGCGCGGCAGCCAGTCGTACGCCGGCATCATGCCACCGGTGAAAAAGTAGCGGCCCATCCAGTTGCTTTCGCCTTCGGTCTCGAACAGATAGGTCAGGTTGCGATGGCAGAAGATGTGCACGAACAGCTTGCCACCGGGTCTAAGCCAATCGTGTACGCGGCCCATCAGCTGCCGGTGGTTGCGCATGTGCTCGAACATCTCCACCGACACCACCCGGTCGAAGCTCTGCTCCGGTTGGAACACGGTCACATCGGCGGTGATCACTTGCACGTTGTCGAGCCCACGCTCGGCGGCGCGAGCCATGATCCACTCTTTCTGGGTGGCGGAGTTGCTCACCGCGGTAATACGGCTGCCCGGGTAGCGCGCGCCCATCCACAGGGTCAACGACCCCCAACCACAGCCGAGCTCCAGAATTTCCTGCCCGTCGGCCAGTTGCGCGCGCTCGCAGCTCAGCGCCAGCATCGCCGTCTCGGCGTCCGCCAGGGCCTCGCAGCCGGCCTGCCAGAGCCCGCTGGAGTACTTCAGGTGCGGGCCCAGCACCTGCTCGTAAAAACGCGAGTCCACTTCGTAATGTTGCTCGTTGGCCTCGTCCTGGGCCACCGCGATGGGGCCCTCGGACAGGGTCCGCAACAGCGCCTCCGGGTCGGACTGATGCTGCTGCTCCTGGGCGAGACGTTTACCCAACAGGTGGCGAATACCGCCGCGAACCAGGACATCCGGCACCAGGCCGGACTCCGCCAGACGAATGATCATGAAGCCGGTCTCCACGGAATAAAGGGGCTGGTGGTGCGCTGATACTCGCGGTAGTCGTCACCACGGGATTTAAGGGCTTGTTTCTCGGTATGCGGGATACCGGTGACAAACCACAGGAACAAGAACATGGCCACCGGCAACAGCCACAGCCAGCCGGCCAGGGCGGCGCCCACGGCGATCAACGGGTAGCTGAACCAGTGCAGCCACTCGAAGAAATAATTGGGGTGCCGGGAATAGCGCCACAGACCCTCCCGGCAGGTCTTGCCCTGGCTGTCCGGTCGCGCCTTGAAACGGGCCAGCTGCCGGTCCGCCATGGCTTCGCCGACGATCGACACCACGCCGATCAACACGCCCAGCACCACCAGCGGCGGCCGGAAATCCGGCTGCCCGCCGATCACCCAAAACGGCAGGGAAAAGGCCCAGGCGAGGCCCGCCTGCAGCCAGAACACCACCAGGAACACCGGCTGGGTAGCTTTGCCCAACCGCTCGCGCATGGCGGCGTAGCGGCCGTCCTCGCTGCCCTCGCCGGTGACGCGTCGGAAAATATGACTCCCCAGCCGCACCGACCAGAGCAGCAACAGGGCGCCGGCGGCCAGGCGCGGCAAGGGGTCGCCGCCGCCGGCCAACAAATAGGCGAGACCGGTGAGACCGGTGCTGAAGCTCCAGGCCACATCCACATAGCCGGCGTTGCCGTTGATCCACTGGACCGCCCAGGCCAGGGTGAACACCATCAACAACAACACCAGACTGAAAACCAGTATCTCAGGCATAACCACCTCGCTCTTGATCCAGACGGCGCGCCAAGTAGGCCAATGCTGGCACCACCATCGACCACACGGCGGCGTAGCTGATCGCCAACAGCCACCACCCCTGCGGGGTGCTGGCGGCGCCGAAATTGATGCCCACGGTCACCGAGAATACACCGCCAACGGCACCGAACAGCGCCGCCAACAGCAACTTGGAGCGCAACCAGGCCAGGCAATAATTGAAACTCACCGCGAAACCCAGCCACAGCGCCCAAATCCAGCCCGGGGCTACCCATTGGCGGGGCCAGTCCGCGTATTCAATCAACCCGGGCACCATCCATATCGGTTCGAACACCACGCAGGCCACAGCGCCGGCGGCGAGCAGAGTCAGGTCCTGGCGCCAGGCGCGGTTCAAGGACCACACGCCCAGTTGCATCGCCGCCAGCACCAGCCAGGCGGCCCATCCCCACCCCTTGGCCCCACCATAGACGGCGACGAACCAGAGCAGTTGAAAACCCACGAAGTTGATCGCCAGGGCGGCGAATGATTTATTCATCCGGCGAGCTTGGGCCGCTCCCCGTCAATAGTCCGTGAACCGGCTTCACGGTCGATTCACCGGCACTGGCGGACATTGGCCTGATGAAAACGATCCCGCTACCGCTCATCGCCCTTTTACTGTTCGCCGTGACCGGCTGCGCCAGCCGCGCGGACGGGCCTTCCGGCTATACCCATCTTTACGAACAGGCGCTGCGCGAACAGCCCGGCAGCCCCCAGGTCTCCGACCAGGCCGTGGCCCGCTTCGTGGCGCTGTATTCGCCCATCGACGCGGACCACATTAAAGCCCACCTGGACGACGTCTACGCCGAGGACCTCTATTTCAACGACACCCTGGTGACCGTCTACAAACGCGACCAGTTGAAGGCGCACATGCTGAAGACCGCCGAGCGGCTCGACTACATGAGCCTGAAAATCCAGAACCGCTGGGATCAGGGCGAGAACGTGTTTCTGCAGTGGATCATGGAGACCCGCTTCACCATTCTCGGCAGTGAGCGGGATGTTCGCACCATTGGTATTTCCCAGCTTCGTTTCAACGACCAGGGCAAGGTTGTTTTTCACCAGGACTTCTGGGACAGCAGCCAGGGCCTGGACCAGCAGCTTCCAATCGTAGGAGGGTTCAGCCGATGGCTGCGCGAGCATCCTTGAACGCACCGCTTGCTCTGTTGCTTGCCCTGACACTGGGCAGCAGCGCCCGGGCCGCGGACTTCGATGGCATGGCGCGCTGTTCCAGCGCCGACGTCAAGGCGCTCAAAGTATTCAATGTCGGCCAGGCCTCGTTGTTCCGCGCGGACTGCTCCGCCGCCGACCCGCTGGCCCCGCCAATGCGTCTGGCGTTCGGCTACAACCGGGAAGTGCCCGGCGACGCCTTCGCCAAGGCGGCGCGGAAAATGATCGAACGCAACGTCAGCGACGACACCTTTAAAGCCTTGAAGTCCCGTATCGAGACGTTCAACAGTCACTACCGGACCACCCGCGACGGCGACCGCTATACGCTGGACTATGACCAAGACCAATCCCTGGTGCTGCGCCTGAACGGCGAGAAGCTGGCCGAGGAACAAGGCAAGGAATTCGCCCAGGCCTATTTCACGATCTGGTTCGGCGACGACCCTTACTCGGACAATCTCAAGGAAGAGCTGCTCTCCGTGAAGCCCTGACCCCAGGGCCTTGCACCCTCACCCGCCAGACTGGATACTCCCACTCTTAAGTCAAAAACTCTAAAGCCGTGGGGGGCGTAAATGGCCAGTGCACCGGAAGGTCGCTTCAGCCACTACACACCGGTTCTCAACACCGACCGTTTTTTCGCCTTGCGCCTGACCGCCGTATTCACCGTGATCAGCCTGGTGGCGTCCCTGTTGATTACCACGGTGGGCGTGCTACTCACCGGCCAGCGAGACTGGCTGGCGGCGTTGTCCATGGCGCTGCTGATTCCCCTGCTGCTGGTCCCTCCGTTGTGCTATCCGCTGCTGGCGAAACTGGCGGCGGTGACCCGCGATAACCGCAAACTGCGTCAGCAAGCCCGCGAAGATCACCTCACCGGTTTATTCAATCGGCCCCACCTTATGAGCATGCTGGAACGGGAGCTGTCGCTCAGCCAGCGCCATGATCACCCGGTCTCCATTTTACTGGTGGACATCGTCGATTTCGTGGACATCGCTGACCGGTACGGGCGTCACACAGGCGACCGGCTATTAAGGATTTTTTCTGAACGCATTCGCGATAAAATCCGCGAAAGCGATTTGTTCGGTCGCATCGACGGCGCCCAGTTCCTGCTGGTGCTGCCGCATACCGACTACAACGATGCCTTGCACATGGCGGAGGGCCTACGGTCGCTCACCGCCAGCATTCAAGTGCAGACCGATGACGGCCTGGCGGGCTTTGAAATCCGTATTGGCACGGCCAGTACGGAGAACAGCGGACGCCGCCTGAACGCACTTCTGAATGAGGCCGATTACGCTTTGTATCAAAGCCGTAACGAGCACCGCCATTCCGACCTCCCCGGTTAACACTTAATCATCACACCCCACTCACAATAACGCCCTACTTTTTACAAAAATTATTCTTTTTCACACCTTTCTTGGCGCTCCTTTGTAAATTTGTTTATTAAACTCATTAGCGGCATTTACAGTTAGGTTCCAGGGAGCAAAACTGCGGATGCTGAATTTCTGCCTACTAAAAAACAAGGAAGGAGCTATGGACGCCAAACGCTTTCTCGCATCCAGCATTGCTTGCGCATCGCTAGCCGTTGCCTCTACGGCCGTTGCCGAGGACACCATCCCGGATCGCTATTTCTACCTGGGTGGTCACATCGGCCAAAGCTGGCTGGACATCGGTGATCATTACGAAGGCGACGGTTACATCACCGACAACGCTTTCGGCAACGACACCGTCACCCTGCCCGGCGCCCAGATCGGTTATCGCTTCAGCGAAAACTGGTCCGTACAGGCTTGGTACGAGCGCAACAACATGGCCACCACCAGCGGCCAGGTTTATCTGCGTAACAACTTCGCCAGCTTGCGTCGCCACTTCAACGGTGACGGCCCGATCGAAACCTATGTGGGTCTCGGCGCCGGTGAAACCCGCACCGAGTTCAACACCGAAAACGACCAAGACTTCAAGGAAACCATCGGCGGCATGGAGTTCGGTGTACAGACCGCTCTCGCCGACAACTTCCTGATCGATGTCGGCGCACGCCCGACTTACAGCTTCCGCACCGAACGCTGGGACGGCCAGGTTTACGCCGCTCTTAACGTGCTGGTCGGCGCTCAATACGACGACGAGCCGAAACCCGAGCCGGTTACCGAAACCGCCACCGACAGCGACAACGACGGTGTGCCGGATTCCAACGACCGCTGCCCCGGCACCCCCGCCGGCGCCAGTGTCGACGCCCAGGGTTGTGAGCTGGACGACGACGGCGACGGCGTTGTGAACAGCAAGGACGAGTGCCCGGATACCCCGGCACGCGCCAAAGTGGACGAGAAAGGTTGTCAGGAATACCTGACCAAGGACGTGCGCGAAACCCTGTATGTTGAGTTTGGTCTCGACAAGGCGGAAGTTCGTGAAACCTCCTACCCGGAACTGGAAGGTCTGAGCGATCAGATGTATCAGTACCCGTCCGCTGACCTGATCCTCGAAGGTCACACCGACAGCACCGGCGCCGCTTCTTACAACCAGCAGCTGTCCGAGAAGCGCGCGGACGCGGTGAAGCGCGTCATGGTCGAAGAGTTCGGCATCGATGGAAGCCGGATCACCACCGAAGGTTATGGCGAAGCCAAGCCGATTGCTGACAACAGCACTCGCGACGGCCGCGCTCAGAACCGCCGCGTGGAAGCGATCATGAAAGCCACCACCGAAGAAGCCCAGTACGACAACAAGTAAGTCGTAGCAGGCTTCATCCCGAAAAAGGGCCGGCATCCGCCGGCCCTTTTTTGTTTGCGTCGAAAGTTGGCCGTAGAAACACCCGGTGGCCGCTTCGCCATGCGCGAAAGGCAAGGGAGTCAATGAGACTCAGCCGATCTGCCTGATAATCAACCTTCATTCGTTACCACTGAATAACGGGAAGGGATCATGGCGAAAGACGCAATCGGCTTTGCCCTGAGCGCGCTGAACCGGCTGGCCGGCTCATCGATGCTCGACCGCCTGGGTATGCGCCACACCGCGGAGCGGCTTGCCTACCGCCTCACCAAAGGCGGCTTCCAGGTGATCACCACCAGCGCCCGCGCGTTCAAATCCAACAACCCGTCCGACAAGCCGCAGCGTCTTGATGCGCCGGGCCACACCACCGGTCTGTTCGATCTGGGCATCACCGACGAGCAGCAGATGATCCGCGACAGCGTGCGCGGCTTCGCCACGGAAGTGCTGCGCGAGAACGCGGAACAGTCGGACGCGGAACAACGCACCAGCGACGACGTGCAAAGCCAGGCCCGGGAACTGGGTCTGAACTTCTTCGCCGTGCCCGAAGCCCTGGGCGGCGCCGCCGCCGAACGCTCCACCGTGACCAGCATGCTGGTGGCCGAAGAGCTGGCGCGCGGCGACATGGGCCAGGCGGTGGCGGTGCTCGCCCCGATGGGCGTGGCCAACGCTCTGACCCGCTGGGGCTCCGCCGTGCAGCAGGACAAATACCTGGCCGCCTTCGCCGGCGAGGACGCGCCCCTGGCAACCATCGCGGTGTGCGAGCCGTGCCCCCTGTTCGATCCCATGACGCTGCGTACCACCGCCACCCGCGACGGCGATGACTGGCTGCTCAGCGGTGAGAAATCCCTGGTGCCGCTGGCCGCCGAAGCGGAGCTGTTCCTGGTCGCCGCCGAAACCGGCGACGGCCCGGCGGTGTTCATCGTCGAAGGCGGCAGTGACGGCCTCAGTGCCGGCGACGACCCGGCCATGGGCATCCGCGCCAGCGGTCAACGCCCGCTGCTGCTGAATAAGGTGCGCGTGCCCGCCGCCAACCGTCTCGGCGACGACGATTTCAATTACCGCGAGTTCATCGATCTGGGCACCCTGGCCTGGTGCGCGCTGGCCATCGGCACCGCCCAGGCGGTGCTCGACTACGTGGTGCCCTACTGCAACGAACGCAAAGCCTTCGGCGAGCCGATCAGCCACCGCCAGGCGGTGGCGTTCATGGTCGCCGATATCGCCATCGAGCTGGACGCCATGCGCATGCTCACCTACCGCGCCGTGTGCCGGGCCGAGCAAGGCAAACCCTTCCAGCGCGAGACACACCTGGCGCGCACCCTGGTCAAGGACAAGGCGATGCAGATCGGCACCGACGGCGTCCAGCTGCTGGGCGGCCACGGCTTTACCCACGAATACCCGGTGGAACGCTGGTATCGCGATCTGCGCGCGATCGGCGTGGTCTTCGGCGGCCTGCACCTTTAAGGGAAGAGACACTATGAACCTCGAGATTCCGAAGAAATTCAAACCGGTGATCAACAATGCCCGCCAGGTGGCCTTGAACACCTTCCGGCCCATCTCCCGCAAGTACGACCGCGCCGAACACCAGCGCCCCAAGGAACTGGACATGGTTGCCTCGGTGCTGGACGGCTTCAACGAAGGCGACCCGGCCAACTCCGCCGGCGCCAGCCAGACCGGCAAGGGCAAGGTGCAGGAAGACGGCGGCGTGAAAAACGGCGCCAACATGATGACCTGCCTGGGCGCTCTGGAATTCTGCTACGGCGACACCGGCTTTCTGCTCGCAATGCCGCGCCAGGGCCTGGGTAACGCGGCCATCGCCGCGGTGGCCACCGACGAACAGCTGGAGCGCTTCAAGGGCAAGTGGGCGGCCATGGCGATCACCGAGCCGGGTGCCGGCTCGGACTCGGCGGCGATCCGCACCACCGCCAAGGAAGACGGCGACCACTATGTGCTCAACGGTGAGAAGATCTACGTGACCTCCGGCGAGCGCGCTGATTGCGTGGTGGTCTGGGCCAGCCTGGACCCGAAGCTGGGCCGCGCGGCGATCAAATCGTTCGTGGTGGAATGGGGCACGCCGGGCATGGAGCTGGCGCGCCTGGAGAAGAAGCTGGGCATTCGCGCTTCCGACACCGCCGCGATCAACTTCAGTGATTGCCGGGTGCCCAAGGAAAACCTGCTCGGCAACCCGGAAGTGGACACCAAGGGTTTCGGTGGCGTGATGGAAACCTTCGACAACACCCGCCCGCTGGTGGCCTGCTTCGCCCTGGGCGTGGCCAAGGCGTCCCTGGAACGGACCCGGGAACTGCTCAGCGAAGCGATCGAATACGACTACGGCAAGCCGGTGGACAACGCCAGCGCCGCCGAGGCGGAACTGTACCGCATGGAAGCGGAATGGGAAGCGGCCTATTGGCTGGCCATGAAAGCGGCCTGGATGGCCGACAACAAACAGTCCAACTCGGTGGAGGCGTCGATCTCCAAGGCCAAGGCCGGCCGCGTCGGCAACTACGTTACCCTCAAATGCGTGGAACTGGCCGGCTCCATCGGCTACACCGAGGACGAGCTGCTGGAGAAGTGGGCGCGGGACTCCAAGATCCTCGACATCTTCGAAGGCACCCAGCAGATCCAGAAGCTGATCATCGCCCGCCGCGTCCTGGGATTGACTTCCAAAGAGCTAAAATAAAAACCACCTTGTAGGAGCGGGCCTCGCCCGCGAAAGGGAGCGAAGTTGTGCGAGCGGGCCTTGCCCGCGAAAGGGTGGCGCCAGCCACCCGGCAGGATACCAGAGACCTGTCTAAGGGCAGCACGAACAGCGTTTCTGGAATCCCGCCGGCCGGCTTTGCCGGCCTTTCGCGGGCGGGGCCCGCTCCTACAAGCGCGCGGCAAGCTCCGAGCCTTGTTTAATGGCGCGCTTGGCGTCCAGCTCGGCGGCCAGGTCGGCGCCGCCGATCAGGTGGTGGTTGGCGGCTTTGTCCTGGTACAGCTCGCGCAGCGATTCCTGGCCGGCGCAAATCACCACCTGGTCCACTTCCAGCAAACCCTGCTTGTCGTCCTGGGTGATATGCAGGCCGGCATCATCAATGCGGTCGTAGCTGCAACCGGGCAGCATTTCCACGTTGCGGTGTTTGAGCGTGGCGCGGTGCACCCAGCCGCTGGTTTTGCCCAGATCCTTGCCCGGCGTGCTTTCCTTGCGCTGCAGCAGGTAGATTTTCCGCGCCGGCGTTTCCGGGTGCTTTTCCACCAGGCCGCCACGGGTTTGCGCATTGAAATCCACGCCCCACTCCGCCAGCCACTCCGGCAGCGGCTGGGCGCCATCCCGGGGTGCTTCAGCAAGAAACTCCGCCACGTCGAAACCGATGCCGCCGGCGCCGATGATCGCCACCCGTTCGCCCACTTGCACCTTGCCGCGCAGCACGTCCACGTAGGACACCACCTTGGCGTGCTCAATGCCTTCGATACCAGGCCGGCGCGGTGACACCCCGGTGGCGATAACGATTTCCTGGAAGCCTTCGCGTTCCAACTCCTCGCTCGCCACACGGCGGTTCAAAACCACTTTGACGCCGGTGCGTTCGATGCGCTTTTGAAAGTAGCGCAGGGTCTCGTGGAACTCTTCCTTGCCGGGGATCACCTTGGCCATGTTGAACTGGCCGCCGATCTCGCCGGCCTGGTCGAACAGGGTCACATCGTGGCCGCGCTCCGCCGCCACCGTGGCGCAGGCCAGCCCGGCGGGCCCGGCGCCCACCACCGCCACCTTCTTGGGGGTGGCGGTGCGCAGGTAGACCAGCTCGGTTTCATGGCAGGCGCGCGGATTCACCAGACAGGACGCGCGCTTGAGCTCGAAGGTGTGATCCAGGCAGGCCTGGTTGCAGGCGATGCAGGTGTTGATCTCGTCGGCGCGACCTTCGGCGGCCTTGTTGACGAACTCCGAGTCCGCCAGCAACGGCCGGGCCATGGACACCGCGTCAGCCTGGCCGCTGGCGATGATGCGCTCGGCGGTGTCCGGGTCGTTAATCCGGTTGGAGGCCACCACCGGGATCGACACCACGTTCTTCACCTGGCGGGTGACCTCCGCGAACGCCGCCCGGGGCACCGAAGTCACGATCGTGGGTACCCGCGCTTCGTGCCAGCCGATGCCGCTGTTGATCAGGCTGGCGCCGGCTTTTTCGATGGCGCGGGCGAGATCCAGCACTTCCTCGCGGGTGCTGCCGTCGGGCACCAGGTCAATCACCGACAGCCGGTACATGATGATGAAATCCTCACCGCAACGGCGGCGGGTTTCCTCGACGATCTCCACCGGAAAGCGGCGGCGGTTCTCGGCGCTGCCGCCGTACTCGTCGGTGCGCTTGTTGGTGCGCGGCGCGGTGAACTGATTCACCAGATAGCCTTCGGAGCCCATGATCTCGACGCCGTCGTAACCGGCTTCCTTGGCCAGCTCGGCGGTGCGCGCGAAGTCCTGGACCGTGGAGCGCACTTCACGGGTGCTCATCGCCTTGGGCTTGAACGGGTTGATCGGGCTCTTGATCGCCGACGCGGACCGGGAGAACGGATGGTAGCTGTAGCGGCCGGCGTGCAGCACCTGCAGCGCGATCTTGCCGCCTTCGCGGTGCACCGCCTCGGTGATCTTGCGATGGTTGCGGATATCCAGCTTGCTGTTGAAGGTACCGGACAACGGGTAGAACCAGCCGTGGCGGTTAGGGTTGATGCCGCCGGTCACGGACAGCGCGACACCGCCACGGGCCCGCTCGGCGAAATAGGCGGCCAGCTTCGGGTAGTGCCAGAAACGGTCTTCCAGCCCGGTGTGCATGGACCCCATGATCACCCGGTTCTTGAGCTGGGTGTGCCCCAGATCCAAGGGGGAAAGCAGGTGGGAATAACCGTTGGCCGCCATTGATGTTCTCCTGTGTGGGCTGGGCGGGCCGCGCAACATGATGTGCCTTGGCCGCCTGGCTGCAATCTGGACGCCGTCAAGATAGGATGCTATGTTGACGCTGTCAAGATAGCATCCGTAACGCCGCGAGACAGGCAACCACCATGACGCAACCGGCCCGCTACCACCACGGAGATCTGCACGCCGCCTTGCTGCGCGAGGCGGCCGTTCTGCTGCGCGAGCAGGGCGTGGAAGGCCTCTCCCTGCGACGTCTGGCGGAGCGTGCCGGGGTGTCGCGTACCGCGCCCTATCACCACTTCGCGGATAAGAACGCCTTGCTCTGCGCGCTCGCCGAGGACGGCTTCCACCGGCTCGACCGTCTCATGGAAGAGGCGGCGTTCCAGGCCGACGACCCGGAGCCGGGGCTGCGCCGCTTCGTGCGCGGCTACCTGCGTTTCGCCTGTGACGACCCGGAGCAGTACGAGCTGATGTTCGGGCGCACGTTGTGGAAGACCGGGCGCCCCACCGAGTCGCTGAAGCGGGTGGCCCACGGCTGCTTTCGTCGTTACGTGGACAAGCTCGAGGCGGACGGCCTGCGCGCCACCACCCTGCCCGGCGGCGCCGACCCGTTGCGTGTGGCGCAAGCGAGCTGGGCCACCCTGCACGGGCTCTGCCGCCTCTTGCTGGACGGCATCTACGTGGACCGCCAGGACATGGAGGCGGTCAGCGACCAGGCGGTGGCCCTGATGCTGGCCGCCGTGCGGCCGGGCTCCGTAGCCGGCTAGGGAAGAGCACACTGTGGGAGCTTGCCATGTGGGAGCGGGCCATGCCCGCGAAAGGGAGCGAAGCTCCCGGCAGGATGCCAGAGACACCTCTAACGGCGGCACAAACAACCTCTCTGGAATCCTGCCGGCCGGCTTTGCCGGCCTTTCGCTTGCAAGGCAAGCTCCCACAAGCCGTTAGTGTTGCGCCGCCAGATACTCGGTCAGGGCTTCAATGTAATCGTCGTAGGCCTCGTACTGGGGAACGTGACCGATGCCTTCCAGTTCCACCAGCTTGGCGTTGGGGATGGCTTCGGCGGCTTCGGCGCCGAGACGGTCATAGCGCCCCAGTTCTTTTTGCTTTTCCTCGGAGGCCCGGTTACGGCCCAGGGCGGTGCGGTCGCGGGTGCCGATGATCAGTAGCGTGGGCACTTTAATCTCGGGGAATTCGTAGACCACCGGCTGGTTGAAGATCATGTCGTAGTGCAGTGCCGAGTTCCACGCAATGCGCTTGTAGTCGGGGCCGCGCAGCCAGCCCTGCTGCAGCGTGAGCAGCGGCTGATAGCGGTCTTTCCACTGGCCGTCGAAGTACGCCTTGGTCATGTAGTTTTTGATGTCTTCGGGTTTCTTTTTCAGTTCACCCTGGTACCAGGCGTCCACGGATTGCCAGGGCACGTGCTTGCGCCAATCCTCCAGGCCGATGGGATTGACCAGCACCAGGGCGTCGCTGCGTTCGGGAAACATCAGCGTGAAGCGGGTGGCCAGCATGCCGCCCATGGAATGTCCCATCACGGTCACGTCATCGACGTTCAGCTCATCGAGCAGCGTGCGGGTGTGGTCGGCCAGGGTCTGGAAGGAATACTGGAAGTGTTCCGGCTTGCTGGATTTCCCGAAGCCGATCTGATCCGGCACCACCACGCGGTAGCCTTCCTCGGTGAGCCGCTCGATGGTGGTTTGCCAATACGCGCCGGAGAAATTCTTGCCGTGCAGCAGCAGCACGGTGTCGCCGTTGGGCTGATCCGGGCGCACGTCCATGTACGCCATTTCCAGTGTCTGCCGCTGGCTGTCCAGCTTCAGGGTATGCACCGGATGGGGGTAGTCGTAGCCGCTGAGGCGGGCGTCGAAGGCGGGCTTTTCGGCCGCCATGGCCTGGTTGCCAAGCGCCAGCGCGCACAGCGCCAGCAGGGATGTGAATACGCGCATGATTCCCTTCTCCTGTTGTTGTTGCCGTTCAGGGGTGGAGACCGGGGCGACCGGAAAGTTCCTCGATTCAGTCCGGCAAGGGCAGCGTGAGGATCACCCGGAGGCCACCCAGCGGGCTGTCAGTGAGGGTCAGGTTGCCGCCGTAGGCGGCCACGGTGTCGCTGACGATGGCCAGGCCCAGACCGTCGCCGGCCACCCGCTGATCAAGGCGGCGGCCGCGCTGTAAGACCTGCTCGCGTCGTGACGCCGGGATACCGGGCCCGTCATCGTCCACGGTGACCGTTAACAAACCGCCATCGCGCGCCAAGGCCAACCGTACTTCGCCGGCGGCCCATTTGCAGGCGTTGTCGAGCAGGTTGCCGAGCAGCTCCAGCATGTCGCCGCGCTCCACCGCCTGGGGCGGCAGCCCGGCGCCTTGCACCACCAGGTTGAGCGGCTTGCGGTGGGCACGGCGCAGGGTATCGGCCAGTGCCTCCAGGTCCTGGCCCGGCTCGAAGCGGGAGGCGGCGGTGGCCCCGGCGGCGACGCGGGCGCGGCCCAGGGCGCGACGCACGTTCGCCTCGATGTGGTCCAGTTGCGCCATCAGCAAGCCGTGCAGCTCCGGGGCGCGCTCGCGCAGCTCCCCGTCGCAGCGGTTGCGCAGCACCGCCAGCGGCGTTTTGAGGGCGTGTCCCAGGTCACCGAGGGCGTGCCGGGAGCGGTTCAGCTGCTGCTCCATATGCCGCTGCAGACGGTTAATCTCGGTGACCAGCGGGCGCAGCTCGCGGGCCACGTCCTGGTCCAGCTCGGCGCGCTGGCCGCCGCGCAGCTGTTCGATCTGCCGGCGCGCTGCATTGAGCGGCTTGAGGCCGCGGCGAATCAGCCATTGCTGGACCAGCGCCAGGGCCGCCAGCACCACCACCCAGGCCAGCAGAGCGGCGGCCCGGGTATCACGGAAGCTGGCCTGTTGCGGGGCGTAATCCTGGGCCACCACCACGGTGAGGTCCTGGCCGTCGCGCCGGAAACGGGTCCGGTAGCGCAGCAGGCTCTGGTCGCCAGGGCCGGGCAGCAGCTCGGTGTCCATGCCCGGGTTATCGGGCAGCGGCAGGTGCGCGTCCCACAACGACCGGGAGCGCCAGCGCTGGCCGTCGAGCAGCACCACGAAATAGCGGCCGGACAGCGGGCGCCGGTAGGCCGGGTCGAGCATATCCTGTTCCAGCACCAGCCCGTCCGGGCCGGAAACCATGGCGGCCAGCACGCTGGCGGCCTCGTCGCGCAGTTGCCCGGCGGTGATCTGACGCTGCTCCCGCTCCAGCCACCAGAGCGCCGCCTGGCCCACCAGCACACCGGCCAGCAGCAGGCTGACGAACAGGCTCACCCCCAGGCGGACGCCGATGGAACGCATTCAGTCGCGCCCCGTGAACAAATAGCCCTGGCCGCGCCGGGTCTGGATCACCTCGCCGCCGAGCTTGCGGCGCAGCCGATTGATGTGCACTTCCACCACGTTGGAATCGCGCTCGCTTTCGCCGTCGTAGAGGTGTTCGCTGAGGGCGATTTTAGACAGTAATCTGCCCGGGTTGAGCATGAAATAACGCAGCATGCGGAATTCCGCGCCGGTCAGCTCGATCTCGTCCTGGTCCAGCCAGGCGCTCTGGCGCTCTTCGTCCAGTTCCACACCGCAGGCGCGCAGGCGGCGTTGGTTGGCGCTGCCGTGGCTGCGCCGCAACACCGCCTGCACCCGCAGCAGCAACTCCTCCGGGTGGAAGGGTTTGGTGAGGTAATCGTCAGCGCCGGCGCGCAGGCCATCCACACGCTCCGCCCAGCTGTCGCGGGCGGTGAGGATCAGCACCGGCATGCTCAGGCCCTGTTGCCGCCAGCGCCGCAGCACTTCCAGGCCGTCCAGGCCGGGCAGCCCCAGATCCAGGATCACCAGATCGAAATCGTCGTCGTGGGCGCGCACCAGGGCGTCGCGGCCGTCCGCCAGCCAGTCCACCGCGTAGCCGTGATCGCGCAGCAGTGGCAGCAGCTGGTCGGCCAGAGCGACGGTGTCTTCCACCAGCAACAGCCGCATCAGTCGTCCACTTCGTCTTCGAGAACACGCCCGGTGCGGGCGTCGATTTCCAGCTCGCGGACCACGCCGTCGCCGGTCAGCAGCTCGATTTCGTAAATCAATTCGCCATCGTCGTCGTCCAGCTCCGCTTCCAGTAAGCGGGCGCCGGGGTGGCGCTCATCCGCCTGGCGGAGGATCGCCTGGAACGACAATACTTCCCCGCTTTGCCGCAGCCGCAGGGCCTCGTCCTGATCCACATCCAGCGCCAGGGCGGAGGTCGCCCAAGCCAGGGAAAGGGCGACCATGGCCGCCCCTCCGAGTAACACACGCATTAGTCGTCACGCTCCTCGCGGAGGATTTCACCGTTAGTGGCGTCCAGCTCCAGGTCCCATTCCTGACCCTGGGCGTCGCGCAGATCCACTTGGTAAATCAGGCGGCCGTATTCGTCTTCCAGCTCGGTGTCTTCCACGGTGGCCTTCGGGTGATTGGCCAGCGCCGCTTCATTGAGCTTTTCGAACGACAGGATCTTGCCGTCCTCAACCATCTTCATGGCGCGGTCGGGGCCCACATCGTCCGCGTGCACCAGGGTGGTGGTGCCGGCGAAACCGATCAGGGTGGCGAGCAACGTCTTGTTAATGGCGTTCATGAGTCTCTCCTTTGTCCTCATTGCGTTGGGTACGGGAGTCACTCTACGCCGGCTACCTTAATTGTCCCTGAAGCCCGGCTTAACGCAACCTTAAACGCCACGGGGCGGTTGCGCGCTTGCAAAACGGCGCGTCTAAGGCCAACTTATGCTTTTTAAAATTGACTTCCATTATTCGAAATAACACGCGGGCGAACCCGTGCGGTTGAAACAAAAGGATGCACCATGGACACCGATCTTTCCGACCTCCTCGCCCTGCTCGACCTCACCGAGTTGGATGACGACCTGTTCCAGGGTGAGAGCCGCAACATCGTCGGACCCCGCATTTTCGGCGGCCAGGTGATCGCCCAGGCGCTGGTGGCGGCGGCGCGCACCGTGCCGGCCCGCACCGCGCACTCGCTGCAGGCCTATTTCCTGCGCCCGGGCGATGCCCGCGAGCCGGTGGTTTACCGGGTGGAGCGCATCCGCGACGGCGGTACCTTCAGTACCCGGCGGGTGATCGCCGAGCAACGTGGCCGGCCGATCTTCGATCTCGCCGCCTCGTTCCACAATGCCGAGGACGGCCCGGCCCATCAAACCGCCGGGCACAGCGCGCCGGACCCGGAGAACCTGCCCGACGAACAGACCGTCACCGCCGACTTCCTCAAGGACGAGGACATCTCCGAGAATTTCCGCGCCGCCCTGCTGCGCCGCAAGCCGGTGGAAATCCGCCCGGTGACCCGGCGCCACCCGCTGCATCCGGAAAAAGCCGAGCCAATCCGCCAGGTGTGGCTGCGCGCCGCCGGCGAGGCCGGCGACGATCCGCTGATCCACCAGGCGCTGCTCGCTTATGTGTCCGATCACAGCCTGATGGGCACCGCCCTGCTGCCCCACGGCATCACCTTCCTGGACCGGGACATGCAGGTGGCCAGTCTCGATCATACGCTGTGGTTCCATCGGCCGGTGCGGCTGGATGACTGGCTGTTCTACGACATGGAGAGCCCGATCGCGGCCGGTGCGCGGGGCTTCAATCGGGGGCAGGTGTTCAATCGGGCCGGGGAACTGGTGGCCTCGGTGTGTCAGGAAGGGTTGATGCGGAAGGCCTGAGGGTACTGACGAGGCGAGAGTTGTGGGAGCTTGCCTGCAAGCGAAAGGGCGCGAAGCGCCCGGCAGGATTCCAGAGAGGCTGTCGGAGCTACCGTTAGAGACGTCTCTGGTATCCTGCCGGCAAGCTTTGCTTGCCTTTCGCGGGCGGGGCCCGCTCCCACAGGGCCCGCTCGCACAGGCCCGCTCCTAAAGCAGGAGCTTTTACTTCTCGACGATGGCGACGACGCCCTGGCCGCCGGCGGCGCAGATGGAGATCAGGCAGCGGCCGGAGCCCTTCTCGTTGAGCAGCTTGGCGGCGTTGGCGAGGATGCGCGCGCCGGTGGCGGCGAACGGGTGGCCGGCCGCCAGGGACGAGCCCTTGACGTTGAGCTTGGCCATGTCGATTTCGCCGAGCGGTTTGTCGCGGCCCAGACGTTCCTTGCAGAAGGTTTCGTCGTTCCAGGCTTTCAGGGTGGTGAGCACCTGGGAGGCGAAGGCTTCGTGGATTTCGTAGAAATCGAAGTCCTGCAGGGTGAGACCGGCTTTATCGAGCATGCGCGGCACGGCGTAGGCCGGCGCCATCAGCAGGCCTTCTTTCTTGCCGATGAAGTCCACCGCCGCCACTTCGCAGTGGGTCAGGTAGGCCTGCACCGGCAGCCCGCGTTCCTTGGCCCAGTCTTCGGAAGCCAGCAGCACGGTGGAAGCGCCGTCGGTGAGCGGGGTGGAGTTGGCGGCGGTCATGGTGCCTTCGGAACCACCGAACACCGGCTTCAGGGTGCTCAGCTTCTCGATGGTGGAGTCGCCACGCATGTTGTTGTCGCGCTCCAGGCCGTGGAACGGCGTCATCAGGTCGCCCTGCCAGCCCTCTTCATAGGATTTCGCCAGGTTCTGGTGTGAGCGCCAGGCCAGCTCGTCCTGGGCTTCGCGGGGGATACCCCACTCGGCGGCGGTGATCGCCTGGTGCTCGCCCATGGACAGGCCGGTGCGCGGCTCGCCGTTCTTGGGGATGTCCGGGATCATCAGCTTGGGGTTGAGCAGCTTGACCGCCTGCTTGAGCTTGTCGCCGTTGCTCTTGGCGCGGTTGATCTCCATGAAGATCTTACGCGCCTGCTCGTTGACGCCCAGGGGCGCGTCGGAAGTGGTGTCGACACCACCGGCCACGGCGCAGTCCACCTGGCCCAGGGCGATCTTGTTGGCCACCAGGATGGCGGCTTCCAGGCCGGTGCCGCAGGCCTGCTGCAGGTCGTAGGCGGGGGTTTCCGGCGCCAGCTTGGAGCCCAGCACGCACTCGCGCACCAGGTTGAAGTCCTTGGCGTGCTTCATCACCGCGCCGGCGGCGACTTCACCCATGCGCTCGCCGTGGAGTTTGAAACGATCCACCAGGCCGTTGAGCGCGGCGGTCAGCATTTCCTGGTTGTCGACCTCGAAATAAGCGGTATTGGAGCGGGCAAAGGGAATGCGGTTGCCGCCCACAATGGCCACCTTGCGTACGTTGTCGCCTGCCAGCATAGTAATTCCTCCACAGTGGCGTCGGGGAGACCGGAGTGGCCGGCCCGAGTGCCCAGGTTAACAGATGAGCGCAGTCTATCGCCCAACTGGCGGGCCTCATTGGCTTCGGCGCCTCCCGGCCTTCCCGTGCCGGTCAATACACCCTTCACACACGGGTGCTTCAATACGCCCCCTACGAATACTCGGCAAAGGATACGACCATGAGCGATACCTATCAGGCAATTGCCAACTCCCCCATGGGCAAGGCCGTTTTCAGCGCCATTAACCTGCCCATCCCGGTGATTCTCGAACGCTGGCAGCCCGGCCAGAAATCCTTTATCAGCGGTGGCGTGCTGGTGGGTGCCGCGCCCGGATCCAGCGCCGTGGACACGGTGTTCGCCACGCTCAAGGGCGCCCCGGAGGCGAAACCGGCGGTACTCGCCAACACCCGCAACGCCAACGACCTGCAGAAGCAGGCGGCGGCCGCCGGCCTCAACACCGACAACTACACCGCCACCCGCGAAGACGACAGCAAATTCAAAGCGCTGGTGTTCGACGCCACCGGCATCGAAAGCCCGGACGACCTGAAAACGCTGTGGGAATTCTTCCAGCCGGTGATCAAAAAACTGGATAAATGCGGCCGCGTGATCGTGATCGGGCGCACCCCGGAAACCCTGAACGGTGCCGCCCGTGTCGCCCAGCGCGGCCTGGAAGGCTTCACCCGCTCGGTGGGCAAGGAAATCAAACGCGGCGCCACCGTGCAGCTGGTGTACTGCGAAGCCGGCGCGGAAAGCCAGCTGGCCTCGCCGCTGCACTTCTTCCTGTCGCCGAAATCCGCCTATGTGTCCGCCCAGGTGGTACGCGTGAGCGCCGCCGGCTTCGACGCGCAAAGCTTTGACTGGGACAAACCGCTGGCGGGCAAAAAAGCCCTGGTCACCGGCGGCTCACGCGGCATCGGCGCCTCCATCGCCCGGGTGCTGGCCCGCGACGGCGCCGAAGTGACGGTGCTGGACATTCCGCCGATGGCGGAAGATCTGAACAAGGTGGCCGAGGAAATCGGCGGCCAGAGCCTGGAACTGGACATCACCGCCGAAGACGCGCCGCGCGTGATCGCCGACGCCGCCAAGAAGATGGGCGGCCTGGATATTCTGGTGCATAACGCCGGCGTGACCCGCGACAAGATGCTCGGCAACATGCCCGAAGGCCACTGGGACATGGTGCTCAACATCAACATCGCCAGCCAGTTGCGCGTTAACGAGCAACTGGTCGCCGACGGTGGCATGGGCGACGGCGGCCGCATCGTGTCGATCAGCTCCATCGCCGGTATCGCCGGTAACCTGGGGCAGACCAACTACGGCACCTCCAAGGCCGCGGTCATCGGCATGATCGACACCTATTCCGAGGAGTACGCGGACAAAGGCATCACCGTGAACGCGGTGGCGCCGGGCTTCATCGAAACGCAGATGACCGCCGCCATTCCCTTCACCATTCGCGAAGCCGGCCGGCGCATGAACGCCATGAGCCAGGGCGGCCAGCCGGTGGACGTGGCGGAAACCATCTCGTTCTTCGCCAGCCCCGCCTCCCAGGGCCTCACCGGCAATGTGGTCCGCGTCTGCGGCCAGATGATGCTGGGCGCCTGATCGGCCGGAGGGAGCGGGCCCAGCCCGCTCCCACACCCCCTTTTCCCTTGAAACTCCCGCCCCCCACCGCCATCTAACCTTGAACGGCACTCACACGCCGCAATGAATTTCCGAGGTTTCGATGGGTTTCGGTCGCGTTTTCCTGACCATTTTCGTGCTCGCCCTGGTGGAGGTCATGGTACTGGCCGCCGTGGCGGACTTTATCGGCTGGCCGATCACCATTCTGATGGTGGTGGTTACCGCCCTGCTGGGCACCGCCCTGTTCCGCAGTCAGGGCCTGCAGACCTGGCAGCGGCTCAATCAGCGCATGAATCAGGGTGAAATGCCCGGCCGGGAACTGGCCGAAGGCATGATGCTGCTGCTCGGCGGCGCCTTCCTGATTACGCCCGGGTTTATCACCGACGCGCTGGGCTTCGCCCTGCTGCTGCCGTTCTCCCGCCGCGCCATGGCGGACTACCTGATCCGCAAGGGCACGCTGCAGACCTTCGCCACCCGCGGTGGCCCGGGCGGCGGCGCCTTCTTTTATCAGAGCCGCACTATTTATCCCGGCCAGTCGCGGCCCGGCCCCGGCTCCGCCAATGACCCCGGCAACCCTTCCGTGGGCCGGTCGCGCCCCGGCGAGCGCCCGGGCGTCACCATCGAAGGCGAAGCCGACGAGCCCGACGACACCCGCCGATAACAGGGTGCGAAGCTCCCGGCAGGATGCCAGAAACTTTTCTCTCCAGAGAGGCCGCACCGAATACCTGAAGAACCAGGTCTCTGGAATCCTGCCGGCAAGCTCCGCTTGCCTTTCGCGGGCTGGGCCCGCTCCCACAAGGCCCGCTCCAGCCGGAATCAGAGTTTGGCGGCGGCTTCGGCGGCGTCTTCTTCGGCTTTGAGCTTGCGGTACTCAATGGGCGTCATGCCCACCCAGCGCTTGAAGGCACGGTAGAAGGTGGAGGGCTCGGAGAAGCCGGTCAGGTAGACGATCTCGTCGATGGACTCGTCGGTGCCGGCCAGCAGGCGCTTGGCCAGCTTGCAGCGGTAGTCGGCCACCAGCTGGTTGAAGTTGGTGCCGGCGTCGGCAAGCCGGGTGCGCAACTGGCGCGCCTTGATGCCCAGGCGCTCGGCCACTTCTTCCAGGTTGGCGTGGCCGGATTCCAGCAGCTCGGCGATCAGCCGGTTGACCTGGGCCACCAGGTCCTGCTTCTCCAGGCGCGCTACCTGTTCGCTGGCGAGTTGCTCGTGCAGACGCAGCAGCTCCGGCTCGTGGTGGGCGGAGGGCAGCGCCATCAGGCGGGAATCGAAATAAACCCCCACTGACGGCATGCCGAATTTCACCGGGCAGCCGAAGGCGCGCTCGTACTCAGCCTTGTCGGCGTGGTGTTCGTGGCCGAAGTGGACTTCCAGGGGTTCGAAGGCGTCGTCGGTGACGAAGCGGAAGAATTTGATCAGCCCCATCATCACGCATTCGTTGAGGTGCGCCAGGCGGCGGCCCCAGAACGGCTGACGCAGGAAGACCCGCTCGCCCTCCTCGAACAATTCGGCCCGTGCCGCGTCGGAGAGCAGCCGCTGATAGCTGAGCGCCCGGTGCAGCCCCTCGCCAAAGGTGGGGCTGGAGAGAAACAGATACTCCAACACCTGGCCCTTGTAGACCGGCATGTGCTTGCCCAGATGCAGGCCCACATGCTCGTCGTTGGAAACCTTCGCCAGCGCCTCCCAGAACCATTCCTGGCCATCGTGGGGCGTGCGCAGATCCGGCACGTTCAATATGGACGGGTCCAGGCCCAGTTCGGCCAGTACCGCGTCGGCATCAATGCCGGCGTTGAGCATGGCCCGGTAGGCCATGCGTAGAAGCACGCCGGAATCGGTCAGTTCTGCCATCCTGTTGCGACTTCCCCAAACGGTAGTTACCAAAGGGTGAGACTAGCACACCGTCCGGGGACCCGGAACCGCTTCACACCATGGCGTTTTTCGGCTTGCGCCGGGTCGGCAGCGCCAGGCGGTTAATCCGCTTGAGCACGGCGCCGAACTGGCGGCTCAAACGGCCGCTGTTGTAGTGCAGACCGTAGCGTTCGGCGATCTCGCGGACCTTGGGCGCCACCTGCTTGTAGCGGTTGGACGGCATGTCCGGGAACAGGTGGTGCTCGATCTGGTGGCTGAGGTTGCCGGACATGATATGGAACAGCGGCCCGCCCTCCAGGTTGGAGGAGCCCAGCAGCTGGCGCAGGTACCACTGGCCACGGGTCTCGTTCTCGATTTCCGCCTCGCTGAACATTTCCGCGTGCTCGGTAAAGTGCCCGCAGAAAATGATCAGGTACGACCACAGATTCCGCGTCAGATTGGCGGTGGCGTTGCCCGCCAGCACCCAGGGCGCGAAGGGGCCGGCCAGCAGCGGGAACAGCAGATAGTCCTTGCCCACCTGCTGGCGCACCTTCTTCATGATCTTGCGGCGCTGCTCGCGGTATTCGGCGAAGCTTTTTTCACCCTTGAGCACGCGCTCCACTTCCAGGTCGTGGAACGCCACGCCCCACTGGAAGAAGGACGCCAGCACCCAGTTATAAGCGGGCTGGAACAGGTAGGCCGGGTTCCAGCGCTGTTCGTCCGACATGCGCATGATGCCGTAGCCCACGTCCCGGTCCTTGCCGACCACGTTGGTGAAGGTGTGGTGCATGTAGTTGTGCGAGTGCTTCCACTGCTCCGCCGGGCAGGTGTTGTCCCAGTCATAGGAGGAGGAATCCAGCGCCGGGTCACCCAGCCAGTCCCACTGGGCGTGCATCACGTTATGGCCGATTTCCATGTTTTCCAGAATCTTGGAGACCGACAGCAGCGCCGTGCCCGCCAGCCACGCCGGCGGCAGCACGCCCAGGAACAGCAGGCCACGGCCGGCCAGTTCCATGCCTTTCTGGGTACGCACCAGGCGGCGAATGTAGCGCGCGTCCTGCTCACCCAGGTCCGCCATGATCTCTTCGCGCAGGGCGTCGATTTCACGGCCGAACGTCTCCACCTGGGAGCGGGTCAGGGTCACGCCCGGGCGTTCGAATACGATCGGGTCGAAATGATCTACTTTGGCATTCATAGCGTGCCTCCTTAGAGATCCAGTTCCACGTCGCCCTCGGCGGCGTGGACACAAATACGAACTTCCTGGCCGTTCAATTCACGGCTCTCGCCGCTCTGCAGATCGCGCACCCGGCCCTTGCTCACCCGGCACTTGCAGGTGTGGCAGATGCCCATGCGGCAGCCATGCTTGGGTTTGAGACCGGCCTGCTCCGCCGCTTCCAGCAGGGAGACGCCGGCGGCGGCCTCCGCCTGGCCGCCGGTGCGCGCGAAATGCAGCCGGCCGCCTTCGCCGGCCACCACCGGCGCCGCCTTGAAGCGCTCGTGGAACAGCGGCGCGCGGCCGTGCTCGCCGTGCCAGCCCATCACCGTGTCGAGGAACCCGGCGGGCCCGCAGGTGAAAACGGTGTGCGCGGCGGCGTCGGCGACGTTATCGGTGAGCCAGTGTTCATTCAGACGGCCGGCCTGGTCGCCGTCACGCGGGGTATCGCCGCTGAACACGAGACGCAGGTCGAGGCGCGGGTCCCGGCGCAAAGCGGCCAGGGAATCGCTCAACATCAGGTCCTGGTAGCGGCGCTCGAAGTGCACCCAGGTCACTTTGCCGTCGAAGTTGGACGCGAGCAGGGACTTCACGATACTGTGAACGGGTGTAATCCCGGAGCCTGCGGTGACCATCAGAAGGCGCTCGGGCAGCGCGTCCGGCAACACGAAATCGCCGGCGGGTTCGGCCAGGCTGAGCAAGTCGCCTTCGCGGCAGTGGCTGACCAGATAGTCGCTGACCCCGCCCTCGCCCTGGCGCTTCACGCTGATGGTGGGCGCGCTACCGGGGGCCGAGGACAGGGAGAAACAACGCTGGTGCCGCACGCCCTCGATATCGACGCCCAGCAGAACGTGCTGGCCGGCGCGGTGACCTTTCCACAGGCGGTTGGGTTGCAGGGTCAGAGTCACCGCCTGGTCACTCTCACGATGCACGCCGATCACCCGGGCGCGTATTTCGCGGGCGGACTGCAGCGGATCGAACAGGGCGAGATAGTCCTCCGGGTCAAAAGGCGTGCTGAGTGCCTTGCCCAAACGACGGATCAGGCCCGGAGTGCCGGATTGTGAATTTGAAGCGGTGATGACGTTCATGCCAACTCCCGTTTGTGTACAGTTGTGCACTTTATACCGAGGCCGGACATTGATGTCAACACGTGTACACTTATACTTTTTTACACAGTAAAATCAATCAGTTGTCTGTATCCCGCCGGGGATTTTCAATAACATGGCGAAAATGCGGAGAATAAAAACGATGATTCGGGAGCAAAAACCATGAGCAGAGAGACTCCGACTCGGGGACGACGGCCGAAGAGGGGGCGGACTCGTCAGGCGCTCATGGACGCGGCCCTGGACCTGGTGGCCAAAAAGGCCCCGTTTTCCTCTTTAAGCCTGCGTGAGGTGACCAAACGCGCCGGCGTGGTGCCCACCGCCTTTTATCGCCATTTCCCGGATATGAGCGCCCTGGGCCTGACGCTCCTGGATGAGTCCTTCCGCACCCTGCGCCAGATGATGCGCGAAGTGCGCCAACAGGAACTGCCCAACGAGCGCATGATCCGCGGGTCGATGGAGACCTTCTTTACCTACGTGCGCAATAACCGCACCCATTTCCTGTTCGTTTCAAAGGAGCTGTACGGCGGCTCGGCCACCATGCGCCAGGCGATCCGCCGTGAGATCCGTTTGTTCGTCAGTGAGCTGGCCATGGATATGGCGCGCTTTCCGTTCCTGGTGCGGGTCAACGCCGAGGACCTGCAAATGATGGCCTCCCTGGTGGTCAACAGCGTGGTCGCTCTGACCCAGGAAATGCTGGAGCTGGACGAAGACGACGAGGCCGGCCAGCACGAGATGTTGATCATGGCGGAGAAACAGGTGCGCCTGATCTACTTCGGGGTCGCCCAGTGGCGCTCCGACACCCCGCCACGCACCTGACCCACCGGCATTGATAGGCCTGCTCGGGGGCTCCCCCAGGCGATACGGCCAATCCAGGCTGCTCTCCGCACTGCCTATACTGTCTCCAAATTTGCCGACGCCGCCGCTGTAACGCGGCGTCGGCCGTATTTGCAGAGATCAAGGACGCTGTTATGAGTGACGTGAACTTCCGCGAGCTGCGCCACGCCCCGGCGATGCCGGTCAATTTCGCCAAAGCGGTGATGCGTGCCCGGGTGAAACCCGGCAAAAACCCGCAACTGCCCAATGTCGGTCTGCGCCTCAACGATGTGGGCCTGGACGCCGGTCACCTGGCCGCCTACCGCAAGGTCTGCGGGTTCAGCGACGACGGCCGCCTGCCAGTCACCTACCCGCACATCCACGCCTTTCCGCTGCATATGGCGCTGATGATGGAAGACGGCTTCCCGTTCCCGGCAATGGGCCTGGTGCACGTGCGCAACAGCATCACCCAGTACCGCCCCATCGCCGAGCGCGAGCAGCTCAACATCAAATGCTATCTGGGCAACCTGACCCAGGTGGAAAAAGGCTATGAGTTCTCCATCTTCACGGTGGTCAGCACCGGCGGCGAGCGGGTCTGGGCCAGCGAATCGGTAAACTTCTTCCGTGGCGGCGGCAGCGGCGTGAAATCCGATAAAGGATCACGCGGCACCCCGGAGCCGGTCACCGACGCCATTGAATGGAAAGTCCCCGGCAACACCGGCCGCCGTTACGGCGCCGTGTCCGGTGACCGCAACCCGATCCACCTCTACCCGCTGACCGCCAAGCTGTTCGGCTTCAAGCGCCAGATCGCCCACGGCATGTGGTCCAAGGCCCGCGCCCTGGGGCAACTTCAGCACGAACTGCCTGAGGAAGCCTTCACCGTGGCGGTGCAATTCAAGGTGCCGATGTTCATCCCGGCCACGGTCAAGTTCGCCCGCGAACAGCTCGACGGCGGCATCGACTTCCGCGTGCTGGCGAAGGACGGCGTCAAACCGCACCTGACCGGCCAGCTGCGTCCGGCCTGAGCGTTGTAGGAGCTAGCGCCAGGGCGCGCTCAGGCTGCTAGAATCTCCCGCCATGGACGACACTCGAGATTACGCCGGGCTGTTTCTCGGCGACACACCCTTACTGGACGTGCGCGCGCCGGTGGAATTCGCCAAGGGCGCCTTCCCCGCCGCCAGCAATCTGCCGCTGCTCGACGACGACGAGCGGCACCAGGTGGGTATCCGCTATAAACAGCAGGGCCAGCAGGCGGCCATTGATCTCGGCAACGAGCTGGTCAGCGGCCGCGCCAAGAGCGTTCGCCTGGACGCCTGGCGGGAATGGCACCGGGCCCACCCGGACGGCTATCTGTATTGTTTCCGTGGCGGCCTGCGCAGCCGCACCACCCAGGCCTGGCTGGACCAGGCCGGCGTGCATGTGCCGCTGGTGGTGGGCGGCTACAAGGCCATGCGCCGCTTCCTGCTCGACCGTCTTAAACACAATCTGCGCCACCTGCCCATGGTGGTGCTCAGCGGCCGCACCGGTTGCGGCAAGACGCGGTTGATCGAACGGCTGGAGGACGCCGTCGACCTGGAGGGGCTGGCCCACCATCGCGGCTCGGCGTTCGGGCGCCGGCCCGCGGGCCAGCCCAGCCAGATCGATTTTGAGAATCGGCTGGCCATCGCCCTGCTCAAGCATCAGCACCGGGGTCCGGCCCCGGTGGTGGTGGAAGACGAAGGCAAACTGATCGGCCGCTGCTATGTGCCGGACGATCTGCAGGCGCGCATCCGCCAGTCGCCGCGGGTGGTCATCGACGAGCCGCTGGAAGCCCGCGTGCAGGTGACCCTGGAGGATTACGTCACCGGGCCGCTGGACGAATACAGCCGCCACTACGGCGAAGCGCAGGCGTTCGAGCGGCTCGCCGAGGCATTGCTGGCCGCCCTGGACCGCATCCGCAAGCGGCTGGGCGGCGCCCGCCATCAATATTTGCGCGGCGAACTGGAGGCGGCCCTGGAGGCGCAGCGCGGCGGCGATCCGCAGCGCCACCGGGTGTGGATCCGCGAACTGCTGAGCGGCTACTACGACCCCATGTACGATTACATGCTACAACGCCGGGAAGGCCCCATTCTGTATCAGGGCAGCCGGGCACAAGTCATGGCATACCTGAGCCACCGCGGATAGCCGGGCACGCGGCGGTGATCAATAACGTCCGGTAACACTCCCTATTGAACGGAGCCGACAATGATCAAACCCATTCTGGCCACGGCCTGCGCCGTGCTGCTGCTGGCCGCCTGTGATTCCCGCGAACCGGCGCAAACCTTCACCTTCACCGCGATCCCCGACCAGGACGAGTCGCGCCTGGAACAGCGCTTCGGCAAAGTGGCCGCGCATCTGGAAGAGGCGCTCGGCGTACCGGTGAAATACGTGCCGGTGAAGTCCTACCCGGCGGCGGTCACCGCCTTCCGTAACGACGAAGTGCAGATGGCCTGGTTCGGCGGTCTGTCCGGCGTCCAGGCCCGGCGTCTGGTGCCCGGCTCGCAAGCCATTGCCCAGGGCCAGGAAGACACCGCCTTCAAATCCTATTTCATCGCCAACACCAGCACCGGCCTGGCGCCCGGCGACACCCTGCCCGACGCCTTCGCCGAGCAGCCGTCGTTCACCTTCGGCTCCAAGGGCAGTACCTCCGGCCGGCTGATGCCCGAGTATTACTTCCGCGAACGTTTCGGCGCGCCGCCCCAGGAACTGATCGACAAGGTCGGTTTCAGCGGTGATCACAGCCGCACGCTGTCGCTGGTGGAAAGCGGCGCCTACGCCACCGGCGCGCTCAACTACCAGGTCTGGGACCAGGCCCTGGCCGACGGTGAGATCGACACCGACAAGGTGCAAGTGATCTGGGAAACCCCCGCCTACCCGGACTACCACTGGACCGTGCGCGGCGACCTGGACGAGCGCTTCGGCGACGGCTTCAGCGAGCGGGTCACCGAGGTGCTGTTGGCGATCGACGACCCGGAGCTGCTTGAGGCGTTCCCGCGCAGCGCCTTCGTGCCCGCCGACAACGATGACTACCAGGCCATCGAAGACACCGCGGAATCCATCGGGCTGCTGGATTGAAGCGCGATGACGGCTAGCGACGCGCCGGCGGCCCTGTTCCAGTTCCAGGGCGCCCGGCTCGGCCACGGCCGCGAGACGGTGTTCGCCGCCCTGGACCTGACCCTCCGGCGCGGCGAAACCGTGGCCCTGCTGGGGCCCTCGGGCAGCGGCAAGTCGACCCTGCTGGCGGCACTGCGGCGCCAGCAGGAAGCGCTGTGCGCCTGGTGCCCCCAGGAGCAGGCGCTGGTGCCCATGCTGAGCGTGTTTCACAACATCTACATGGGCGGCCTGCACCGCTTCGGCACCTGGCGCAATCTGCGCGCGCTGGTGCGGCCCACGGCGGCCCAGCGCGACAGCGTCGCCACGGTGGCCGAGAACCTGGGGCTAGCGGAAAAACTGTTCACCAGCGTCGACCGCCTGTCCGGCGGCCAGGCCCAGCGCACCGCCCTGGGCCGGGCCCTGTTCACGCAACGGCCGGTGCTGCTGGCCGACGAACCGGTGTCCAACCTGGATGAACACCAGGGCCAGACCCTGCTCACGGACACTCTGCGCCGCCACGACAGCGCCGTGGTCGCCATGCACGACCGCGCGCTGGCGCTGGCCTGCTTCGAGCGGGTGATCGGCCTGCGCCATGGCGAGACAGTGCTGGACGCGCCCGCCGCGTCCCTGACGCTGGCGGATCTGGACACACTCTACCTGCCATGAGCCGGCCCACCCCGACCTTCACCACCACCGCCGCCGGCTGGCGCCGGGCCAGTGGCTGGCTGGGACTGGCCGGGCTGATCGCCTTCGCCTGCGCCGACCTGGACATCACCCGGGGCAACCCCGGCGCGGAGATGATGCGCGTCGGGCTGGGCCTGCTGCAGCCGGACTTTCTCGCCACCGAGGGGCTCGGCCGGGCGCTGGCCAACACCCTGGCCTTCGCGTTCCAGGGGGTTGCCCTGGGCGCGGCCGCCGGCTTCCTGCTGGCGTTGTGCTGGCACCGGCGAGCGGTACGCGTCGGCGCCGCCTCGGTGCGCGCCGTCCACGAGCTGTTCTGGGGGCTGCTGCTGATGCAGGTCACCGGCCTGTCGACGCTCACCGGGGTGCTCGCCATCGCCCTGCCCTACGCCGGCATTTTCGCCAAGGTGTTCGGCGAATTCCTGGAAGAAGCGGACCCGGCCCCGGCGGTTGCCCTGCCCGACGACCGGCGCCGCCTGGGCCGTTTTTTCTACGCCCGCCTGCCGCTGATCTGGGCCTCTTGCAAGGCCTACACCGGGTACCGTCTGGAGTGCGCCCTGCGCGCCTCGGCGATCCTCGGCTTTATCGGTCTGCCGACCCTGGGCTTTCACTTGGAGACCGCGTTCCGCGAAGGCCATTACGGCGAAGGCGCGGCACTGCTCTATCTGTTGTTCCTGCTGATTCTGACGCTGCGGTTCTGGCTGCGGCCCCTGCTGCTGCCCTTCTATCTGCTGGCCGCGCTGATCTGGGCGCCGCCGGTGTGGACCGGCAGCCTGCAAACGCTGGTGCGCTTCGTCACCGAGGACCTGGTGCCCGCGCCGCTGAAAAGCGGCGGCGGTTTCGCCGAGCTGTGGCTGTGGCTGGCCACGCTGTGGACCGAACAGATCGGCCCCGGGGTCTGGCATACCCTGGTGCTGGGCCTGGCTGCCCTGTTGCTCACGGCGCTGCTGGCCCTGGTGCTGTTTCCGCTACGCTCACCGCTGTTCGGCAATCGCGCCACGCAGGCCGTGGGCCACCTTATTCTGGTGGTGCTGCGCACCACGCCGGAATTCTTCCTCGCGTTTTTCTTTCTGATCATGCTGGGCCCATCCATGCTGCCGGGCATTCTCGCTCTCGGCCTGCACACCGGTGCGATCATCGCCCACCTCACCGCCCGCTTCAGCGAAGGGCTGACCCTGCGTGACGACAGCGCCCGGGGGCTAAACCGCTACGCGTTCGAGGTATTGCCCCGCCTGTATCCCAATTTTCTCGCCTTTTTGCTCTACCGTTGGGAGATCATCATGCGCGAGACCGCGGTGCTGGGTATCCTGGGCATTCATACCCTGGGTTTTTATATTGATTCCAGCGTCGCCGAGTTCCGCTTCGACCGCACCCTGGTTTTGATTCTTGCCACCGTGGGCCTGAATCTGGGCGTGGACGCCTTCTCGCGCTGGTTGCGCGGGCGCCTGCGCCTGTCCACCCGTGGCCAGCCCCTGGAATGACTGGAATAAGAAACACCGCCATGACCGACAGGAGAACCGCATGCTGACCCCTTCCGCCACCCAGGACCTGATCATGGTCGGCGGCGGCCACAGCCACGCGTTGGCGTTGCGCATGCTGGCCATGAAACCGGTGCCCGGCCTGCGCCTGACCCTGGTGTCCCCGGACAGCCTGAGCGCCTATTCCGGCATGCTGCCGGGGTTGGTGGCCGGCCACTACCGGCTGGAAGAAACGCATATTGATCTGCGGCGGCTGTGCCAGGCGGCGGGCGTGCGTTTTATCCGCGCCCGCGCGGAGCGGCTCAAGCCCGCGCAACGGCGGCTTTACCTGGATGACGGCACCCACCTGGAATACGACCTGGTGAGCCTGGACGTGGGCGCCACCCCCAACCTGAACGCCGTGCCCGGCGCCGAACAGCACGCGGTGCCCGTGAAACCGGTGGCGGATTTCCACCGCCGCTGGCAGGCGTTGCGGAACGAACTGGCGGCGCGCGACACGCCGGCGGCCATCACCGTGGTGGGCGGCGGCGCCGGCGGCACCGAAATGGCGCTGGCGGTGGCCCACGCGCTCGGCGACCGTGCCCGCGTCAGTCTGGTCACCGCCGGGCCGCTACTGCCGGGTTTCCCGGCCGGCGTCCGCCGGCGCATGGCCCGGCGCCTGAACGCCCGGGGCGTGACCCTTCACAGCCATACACCGGTGCGCCAGGCCCAAGCCCAACGCCTGCTGAGCGACAACGGCGAGCTTGCCCACGATTTCCTGCTCTGGTGCACCGGCGTGCAGGCCGCTGCCTGGCTGTCGGAAAGCGGGCTGCCCTGCGACGACCAGGGCTTCGTGCGCGTCAGTGAGACCCTGCAAAGCCCGGCGGACGCTCGGGTGTTCGCCGCCGGCGACTGCGCCGCCTTCCCCGGGGACCTGCCCAAGGCCGGGGTGTACGCGGTACGCCAGGCGAAAACCCTGGCGCGCAACCTGGCCGCCGCCGCCCAGGGGCAGCCCCTGGAACCGTACCGGCCACAGCGGCGCTTCCTGTCCCTGCTGTCCGCCGGCGGCCGCGACGCCGTGGGCAGCCGCGGCGCCGGCCCGTCACTGGCCGGTGGCTGGGTCTGGCGCTGGAAGGACCGGCTGGACCGGGACTTCATGGACAAATTCGACCGCCGGCTGCCGCGCATGGACGCTGCCGGCCAGGCCGGTGCCCCGGACGATACGCTGCACTGCGCGGGCTGCGGCGCCAAGGTGGGGGCGCAATCGCTCAGCGAGGCCCTGGCGACGCTTGATCCGGTGATCCGCGGGGACATCGAGGCCGGCGTGGACCACGCCGACGACGCCGCCGTGATCCGCTGGCCGGCGGATCAGCGGCTGGTGCAAAGCCTGGATTATTTCCCCGCCTTCGTGGACGAGCCCTATCTGTTCGGGCGCATCGCCGCGCTGCACAGCCTCAGCGATCTGTTCGCCATGAACGCGTCGCCCCACTCCGCCCTGGCCACCGTCTGCATACCGCGCCACCACCCCCGGCTGCAAAGCCGCGACCTGCACCGCCTGATGGCCGGGGCGCTGAAAGAACTGAACACCGCCCGCTGTACCCTGGTGGGCGGACACACCATCGAAGGACCGCAAATGGCGGCGGGTTTCACCGTCAACGGCGCCGCGCCCCCAGGCGACCTTTGGCATAAAAGCGGTGCCCGGCCCGGCGACGTTTTGATCCTTACCAAAGCCCTGGGTACCGGTATCCAACTGGCCGGACTGATGCACGGTCTCAGCCGCGGGCCCTGGCTGGACGCCACCCTGGACAGCATGCTGCACAGCAATGGCCCGGCCCGGGACGCCCTGGCACCGCTGCGGCCCAACGCCTGCACCGACATTACCGGCTTCGGCCTGCTCGGCCACCTGCTCGAGCTGTGCGAGCAAAGCAATCTGGACGCGCGTCTGGATATGGACACCCTGACGTTGCTGCCGGGCACCGAAGAGCTGGTGACGCGGGGCGTGGCGAGCACGCTGAAACCGGCCAACGACCAGGTGTTGACGCGCTGCGAACACGGCGACATCGACGACAACGATCCACGTCTGGCGGCGGCCACCGACCCGCAGACCAGCGGCGGGCTGTTGTTCTCGGTGGAGCCGGGTGAACGCGACGACGCCTTGACCGCGCTGCGAGAAGCCGGCGTGAAGGCCGCGGTGATTGGTGAAATGAGTGTAAAAGATCACAAAGCTTTAACTTGCATAACGCTGAAATAAAGCACGCCATGCTAGCCTTGAACTACGTTTTATAAGTGGAGCGATGTCGATGAAAAAGCAAATCACAGGCGTCCTGACGGCGCTGGTTATGCTGTTTACGCAAGGCTTGTTCGTCCCCGCGGCCCACGCCGCCATGGTCACCACCGACGGCATGGTGGCCAGCGAGCAGCGGGCCGCCACCGAGCGTAAAGTGATGCGGCTGATGAACCACGAAGCGGCCGCCAAGGTGCTGGCCAAGAACGGCGTCACTCCCGGGGACGTGGAGAAGCGTCTGGGTCGTCTCAGCGACCGGGAGCTGAACCAGCTGGCACAGAAAGCGGAACAAATGCCCGCCGGCGGTAGCGTGGTGGGTGTGATCCTGGCCGTGATCCTCATTCTGATCCTGCTGGATCTGCTCGGCGCCACCGATGTGTTCCCCGTCATTGATCCGATCGGGTAAATGATCGCCTGCCCGCGCGGCGGCCGCCCGGCCGCCGCCTTGCTGTTTCTGCTATTGCTTACCGCTTGCCAGACGGTGCCGCCACCGGAACGGGCCGACGCGCGCCCACAGCAACGGCTGGACGTGCCCTTTATTCCCCAGGAAGCCTACCAGTGCGGCCCCGCCGCCCTCGGCATGATGCTGCAATGGAACGGGCTGCCCGGCGACAAGACGGCGCTGGTCGACGAGGTGTGGCTGCCGGAACGCCAGGGCGCCCTCGGTATCGAGCTGGTGGCGGCGGGCCGGGCCCGCGGCCTGCTCGCCTACCCGGTGAACACCCCCACGGCTCTGATTCAGGAAGTGCAGGCCGGCCACCCGGTGCTGGTCTTGCAGAATCTGGCGCTGCCGCAATGGCCGTTGTGGCATTATGCGGTGGTGATCGGCTACCGCGACGGCGGTGAGCGTATTATCCTGCACAGCGGCACGGACCAGGCCACGGAAAGCCGCTGGAACCGCTTCTTGCGCACCTGGGCGCGGGGCCGCTATTGGGGTTTCGTGTTGCTGCCGCCCGGCGACCTGCCGGACAGCGTGCGGCCGGAACCGCTGATGCAGGCGCTGGCGCCCATGCAAACCGGCGCCCTGCCCTATTGGCAGGCCGCCGTGGCCCGTTTCCCGGACAATGGCCGGCTGCGTTTCGGCTACGCTAACGCACTCTGGCAAGACGGACAGGCCAACGCCGCCCTGCGCGCCTACCGCGCCACCGTGGAGCGCGCCCCCGAAATGGCGCCGGCCTGGAACAACCTGGCCTACGCGCTGCGCGACAGCGGCCATCAGCAGCAGGCGCGGGAGGCGGTGTGCCGCGCCCGCCGGCTGGCGCCGGAAGACGACAACGTGGCGGACAGCGTCGCCGAGATCACCGACGGCCGGGGCTGCTGACCCTGGATTAACAGCGGCGGCTATGCCGCGACCCCGGCCATTGCTAAGCTTGCAAAAAAACCGAAGGCGCTTTCCGTGTTGGCTGTATTCACCAAACTGTTCCGCTCGTTGCCACTGGCCCTGTCGCTCGTGCTTCTGCCAATGGCGGCGGCCCAGGCGCAAACCAGTTCCTTTTCGTTACCCGGAATCGGCGACCTGGAGAAGCAACTCTCCGGTGACGGCGGCGAAGCCGGCAACAGCAAAGACGGCGCCGCCGACGCCGCCGGCGAGAACCCCGAACGGGAGGAACTGCAGCAGACCCTGGAGCTGCGCCGCGAGATTGACAGCAACCGGGAACAGATCGAGGCACTCGCCGACCGCAAGCGGCAGGCGCCGGTGGAGCGCAACCGTCTTCAGCAGCAGTTGACCCAGGCGCGCCAGGACGCAGATCTGGACTGGCGGGCACGTTACCAGGACCTGTCCCTGGCGGCGCTGGCCGAGGAGCTGGGCCAGCAATTGGAAGCGCTGGAGGAAAACCAGCAAACCCTGGCCAAGGTGAGCGGCGAACTGACCCGCGCGCAAACCCTGCCCGAGCGTGCCCAGAGCACCATCAGCGACAGCCTGGCCCGCACCGACGAAATCCGCCGGCGCCTGAATCAGGAAAACGAAACCCTCGCCGACGCCGAAAAAACCCGCCTGCGCACCGAACTGGCGGCGCTGGAAACGCGCATTGAGCTGCGCAACCAGGAGCTGTCGGTGGCCAGCACTCTGGAAGAGCTGGCCCGCCTGCGCAAACGGGTACTGGAGGCGCAAACCGAGGTAATCCAGACGCGGCTGGATGTGTTGCAGCCGATGATCAATGAGCGCCGGGGCGAATCACTCAACGCGGAAATCGGCAACGACCAGCTCGACCTGCCCGAAAGTCTGGCCGGCAACCCGCTTCTGGAAACCGCGCGGCAGCGCAACGAAGCGGTGCGCGAACAGCTCAAGGACACCGCCAGCGACGTCAACAACCTGATCCGCGAAGTGATCAACGCGGAGACCCAGCTGGACCGCGCCCGCTCGCTCTCCAGCACCGTCAACGACCAGATCGAAATGCTCGACGGTAGCCTGCTGCTGTCGCGTATTCTCTACGAACAACAGAAAAGTCTGCCGCAATTCAAACCCCGGGAAGGCCTGGACAAACAGATCACCGAGGCCCGCCTGGCCCAGTTCGATATCCGCCAGACGTTGCAGGAACTGGAAAACCGGGATCTTGAACTGCCCGAGGACAGCGGGCTCAACGACCCGCAAAAAGCGCAGTTGCGCGACGGCCTGCAGCGTCTTATCGACAACCGGGTGGACCTGCTCAATCAGCTCGATCAGGAGCTGGGCCGCAAGCTCAATATTCTGGTGCGCCTGAACCTTTCCCAGGAGCAACTGGATAAGCTGACGCGCAGTCTGCACGACATTATTTCCGAGCAAACCTTCTGGATGCCGAGCACCCAGCCGCTGTCCCTGGCCTGGTTCGCGGAGTTCCCCGGCCAGGTGGTGGACCAGCTCGACACCATTCCCTGGCAGCGCATGTCCGCGGACGCCACGGACATCTTTCAGAGTAAATGGGAGTGGCTGTTCCTGCCGCTGGTGCTGGCCGGCGGCCTGTGGCTGGTGCGCCCGCGCCTGCGCAAACGGATCAAGTCGTTGAACGGCGACATCGGCTTTCTGAAACGGGACAGCCAGCGCCACACCCCGCTGGCGATTATCTATACGGCGCTGCTTTGTGTGCCCGGCCCGCTGGTGCTGAGCCTGTTGGGCTGGGGGCTGTGGGTGCAGCCCGGCACCCTGAGCACGGTGCTGGGCGCGGCGCTGGCGAAGATCGCCCTGATCTGGCTGGTGTTCGAGTTGTGCTACCGGCTGCTGTCACACAATGGCATCGCCCAGCGCCATTTCCGCTGGACCGAGGACAACAACCGGCAACTGCGCCGGCGCCTGCTTTCCGTCGGCCTGACCATGGTGCCGATGACACTGGTGATCGCCTTCGGTGAGGAATGGCCGGCGCAGCTGAGCAACGACCGCATCGGCCTGGTCACCATGGTGGCCGGGCTGGTGGTGATCAGCGTGATGCTGGCGCGCACCGCGCTGTCGTACCCGATTCAGCACTATTCCCGCACCCTGCGCTCGGTGACCACCACCATCAGCGCCGGCGCGCCGCTGGTGCTGGTGGCGCTGATCGTGGCGGGCTATTACTTCACCTCGGTGCGCCTGTCCGGCCGCCTGATCGACACCTTCTACCTGGCTTTGCTGGTGATTCTGATCGACGCCACCGCGGTGCGCGGCCTGGCGGTGGCCGCCCAGCGCCTGGCTTACAAACGGGCGGTGGCGGAACGGGAAGCGGAACCCAAGGAAAACGTGGAAGGGGTGGAAGTGGAAGAGCCGCAAATGGACCTGCAGCAGGTCAACCAGCAATCATTGCGGCTGGTTCGCCTGGGGCTGGTGCTGCTGTTCGGCGTGCTGCTCTACTGGGTGTGGGCGGATGTGATCAATGCGTTCTCCTACACCAATACCATCGTGCTGTGGGAAAGCACCGAAGGCAGCGGCGTCAACGCCACCACCTCGCCGATCAGCCTGGGTGATGTGATCACCGCCCTGGCCATTGGCATCGGCACCTTCGTGCTGGTCGGCAACCTGCCCGGCCTTCTGGAAGTGCTGCTGCTCTCGAGACTGAACCTGAAACAGGGCGCCAGCTACGCCACCACCACCCTGCTCTCCTACGTGATCGTGATGGTCGGCATCATGATCACCCTGGGCTCGCTGGGGCTGTCGTGGAGCAAACTGCAATGGCTGGTGGCCGCGCTCGGCGTGGGCCTGGGCTTCGGTCTGCAGGAGATTTTCGCCAACTTTATTTCCGGCATTATTATTCTGTTCGAGCGGCCGATCCGCATCGGTGACGTGATCACCATCGGCGAGCTGTCGGGCACCGTCAGCCGCATTCGCATCCGCGCCACCACCATCATCGATTTCGACCGCAAGGAAATCATCATTCCCAACAAGGCGTTCGTCACCGAACGGCTGATCAACTGGTCGCTGAGCGATACCGTGACCCGCCTGATCGTCACCGTGGGCTTTGCCTACGGCTCCGATCTGAAAGCCTGCCGCGAGATCCTGGAAACCGCCGCCCGCGACAACAGCCGCGTGATGAGCGACCCGGAGCCGATGATCCTGTTCATGGCCTTCGGCGCCAGCACCCTGGACCACGAACTGCGGGTGTACGTGAAGGACATCGGCGACCGGCTCTACGCCACCGACGAACTGAACCGGCATATCGACGAACTGTGCCGCGAGCGCGGCGTGGAGATCGCCTTCAACCAGATCGACGTGCACCTGCGGTCCGCCAGCGACGACGTCAAGGTGCAACACCTCGTCGGCGACGACGGACCGCCCAAGGGCGGCGACGGCGATTGATTGCCTATTGCGGCGGAGCGAGATCCGGGAAGCGCTCCAGCAGCGCCTCGCGGCGGCCCTTCAGCGCCTCCAGCTTACGGCGCCCTTCCGCCAGTTGCTCCGGCGGCAGGCCCTCACGCTCGCCCTGCGCCACCAGACTTTCCAGCTCCGCGATACGCCGCTTCGAGGCGTCCACGAAGGAGGCGTACACCGCCATCTTTTCCCCCTGCTCGTAGAGACGGTAGCGCTCGGGATCGTCCAGTATCTCCGGCGGCGGCGCCTGCCGGGGTTCCCGCCGCGCCACCGGCGGCGTGCGCGGATCGCCGTGCTGCCGTGCCTGGCGCAAAGCGTCCACGGCCTGCGGACGTACCCGTGGCACCGTCACATCCGGCACCGGGGCGGACGCGGCGTGGGGCCTTGAAGGCGGTGCCGGCGCGGACGGGCCCGGCGTCGCCGTCGGCATCGCCGGTAAGGCCGGGGGCGCTGGCGCCTCATCGTTCGAACGGCGTTCGGAAATCACCGCTACAGGGTCCTGGGCGGGCTCGTCGGGCCACCACATAGCCGCCGCCGTCAGGCCCACGAAGGCGACGGTGGCTAATAACGCCGCTCTGATCACGGCAGGGCCTCCGGATAGAACCGCACCCCGGCAGCGGCCTGGCGCCGCGCCAGGCCGCTGCGCAGCCATTCTTGCAGCCGTTCGCGGGCCAGCACCCGCGACGCCCGGTAACGCACCGCTTCGCTATCAACGGCCTGAAACCCTTCCTGGCGACGGTCCACCCGCACGATCACCCAGCGCGCCTCGCCGGGCACGCGGGCCGGTGGTGACGCCCCACCCTCCGGCAAGGTGAAGGCAAAGCCGGTGAGCCAGGCGTCCTCGCCCGGGCCACGTTCTATCCACGCCGGTTCGCGATAGCGCACGCCCTCCCGGTCGACATAGAGCGCCGCCAGACCGGTCAGATTGGCGCCGTCGTCGAGACGCTCGTGCGCTTCGTCGGCTAACGCCTGCGTGGGCAGGTATAAACGCGCCGCGCGGACTTTCTCGACACGCTGAAAGCGGTCTCGGTGCAACCGGTAGTAGCGATGAATCTCTTTGTCCGGTATCGCCTCGGCCACCTCCCGCAAGCGGGTGTTGTCGTCGTGGGGGTCGTCACTGAGCCCGAGGACGCGTATCAGCGCGCGTTGATCCAATCTGTCCAACACCAGTTGCCGGATCCAGGCCCGCTCCTCCGGCTGCAGCGGCGCTTGGCGTTGGAACCAGTCGAGGATAAAAGCCCGGCGTAGATAAGCGCGGGCGGCGTCGGCCATGGCGCCGGTGTCGAGATTGTGGAACCGGGTCTTCAGGGCAATGTTCTGGGCCCCGTACAACTCGGCCAGGGAGAGGTGACGTTCCAAGCCACCGGGAAAACGGTACTCGGCCACCACCCAGGCCCGCGCGGCATTCTCCTGCTCTTCGCTCAGAGCGAGACGCAGGCCCGGCCGGGCGGTCAGAATCGGCGCCAGCCCCTTTGCGTCGAGGTGCCAGCCCCCTTGCACCGCGTCCAACGGCGTGGTCCAACCCTGTTTCGTGATCGCCGCCGCCAGTTCGTCGCGATAAGCCACCCGAATCAGGGCCGCGGTGTCCATGGCGGCGCGTATCACGCGATCGTAACCGACCCGCGCCGGCGGTGCGTCCTGGCCATGCTCCTGGCGATACCAGGCACCCATCAGGTGTATGTCCACCAGCTCTTCGAGGACCTGCCCCGCCGGCACCTCGGGATCATGCAATCGCGCCGTGGCCAGAAAGACATCCAGCACCGGTCGAGTGAGAGCCGTGCCGCCTATCTCCGCCACCACGCCGGGGGCCGGCGGCGTGGCCCCGGCCAGGGCCACCATCAACAACGCCGCCGGGGCCAGGGCCCAGCGGCGGGCTCTGTTGTCGCGCGTCATCACTGCGTCAGTTGCGCGGAGGCATGGCCCAACAAGTGCACCACCATGGCGATGGCGTGGGGCACCACCACCTGGCCCACCTGCACCCGATCGGAGTGATCGGTGCTCGACAGCACCAGGCTGCCGTTGGCGTAGGCGATGTCGCCGCCCTGGGTGAGCAGCGGGCGGATATCGGTGCTGCCACTGCCCGGCGCGGTGAAGTTGGATAACGCCTGAGTCACCAGCGCGTCGTCGTTCAGGTTCTCGCTGTCGTAGTAATCCGCCACCCAGCCTTCCCAGCCGCTATGGTTCAGCGCCGAAGTGGTCCATACATGGTGCGGCTGGACCACGTCGGTCGCGTGCAGCGCATAGCCCAGACTCTGGGCGGTCGGGGTGGCCAAAAACTGGTCGTACCAGTACTGGGCCAGGTTATCCAGGGGCTGGAAGGGCATCTCCTCGAAGTCGTCGTACATGGATTTGGACGACGTGGTGCCCTGTCGGTAATTAGCCTCGGTGATGCCGTAAGTGTCGTACTCGGAATCGTCGTTGGACCACCAGCCGGTCATGCCGCCGGGGCCGTCGTCCAGGTAATCGCCCACCAGCCAGCTCGCCGCCAGGTTGTCGATGTCGCCCCACACGGTGAGCTTGTCGTAGTTATAGCCGCCCAGGTCGTTGCCGTGAACGTCCGGGCCGCGGGTGTGGTTCTGGAAATGCCAGTACGAGGTGTAGTTGACCAGTGAGCTGCCGGCGTTGAACACCGGCGCGTAGACGCAGTCGCCGGTGATCGCGCCGCAAAAGTAGGTGTCCTGGAAGTCGTCCACGTCGTAGGCGCTCTGGCCCAGCACCTGGGCGAACTGCGCCACGGTGTAGCCGGCGGCGGTGGCCACCGCCTGCAAATCCGAATAACCGGTGGTCTGCGGGTGCGCCTGTATATAGGCCACCGCGTCTTCCACCAGGCGCCGGTGGGTTTCTTGTTTGAAGGCCTGCGCGGTCGGGCACAGACAGGCGGCGACCAGCAAGCCGATGAATATCCGTTTCATAATTCTCTCCCTGAGGATGTTGTTTTTGGTATGTCCGTCCTATACAGGCGTAATTCGCTCGCCGTTTCAATTGTTCATCCGCGACAGCCGCCGCCGAAAAGGCGTCGCCGGTCACGCTTTAGACCGGCACCGACCGCACCCTATACAGCCCGGTAAAAATGCTACACTCGCGCCTCATTTCTCCGACGACGCGCTTTCATGTCACTGATTACACTGCGACAGATTCAACTGCACTTCGGCGAGCAGCCCCTGCTCGACAACGTCGACCTCACCATAGAGGCCGGCGAACGGCTCTGTCTGGTGGGCCGCAACGGCTCCGGCAAGTCCACCTTGCTCAAGGTGCTGGCCGGCGAGGTGCAGGCCGACGACGGCCAGATTGAAAGCACCCAGAACCTGATGATCTCGCGCCTGGAACAGGAGGTGCCCGAGGACCAGGACCATAGCGTCCACGATATGGTCGCCGAGGGCCTGGGCGAGCTGGGCACACTGCTCAATGAACACGACCATCTGAGCCGCGCCCTGGGCGATCCGGACCAGGCCGACCGCATGGACGAGAACCTGGCCCGCTTCGAAACCCTGAACAACCAGATCGAGGCGCGCGGCGCCTGGCAGCTGTTCCAGCGCGTGGACACGGTGCTCTCCAAGCTGAACCTGAACGGCGAGCAGAACTTCGCCGGTTTGTCCGGCGGGATGAAACGCCGCGTGCTGCTGGCCCGCGCGCTGGTCCAGGAGCCCGACATCCTGCTGCTGGACGAGCCCACCAACCACCTGGACCTGGACGCGATCCGCTGGCTGGAAACCTTCCTCAAGGGTTATTCCGCCACCCTGGTGTTCATTTCCCACGACCGTGCCTTCATCCGCTCGCTGGCGACCCGCATTATCGAGCTGGACCGGGGCAAGCTGACCAGCTGGCCCGGCGATTACGACAAGTACCTGGCCGGCAAGCAGGCGGCGCTGGACAACGAAGAGCGCGCCAACGCCGAGTTCGACAAGAAGCTCAGCCAGGAAGAACGCTGGATTCGCCAGGGCATCAAGGCGCGCCGCACCCGTAACGAAGGCCGCGTGCGCGCCCTGAAAAGCATGCGCGAGGACTACGCCCGGCGCCGCAACCGCCAGGGCACCGCCGGCCTGGAAATCCAGCAAAGCGACAACTCGGGCAAGGTCGTCATCGAAGCCGAGCACCTGGGTTACGCCATCGACGGCCTGCCGCTGCTGGACGATTTTTCGATCACCCTGCTGCGCGGTGACCGGGTCGGCATCCTCGGCCCCAACGGTTGCGGCAAGTCGACATTGATTCGCCTGCTACTGGACCGGCTGACCCCGGATACCGGCCACGTCAAACACGGCACCCAGTTGCAGGTGGCTTACTTTGACCAGATGCGCGACACCCTGGACAGCAATAAGAGCGTGCTCGATAACCTGGCGGAAGGCTCCGACGTGGTTGAAATCAATGGCCGCAAAAAGCATGTAATGGGCTATCTGCAGGACTTTCTGTTCGAGCCGGCGCGCGCCCGCCAGCCGGTGCGCTCGCTGTCCGGCGGCGAACGCAACCGTCTGCTGCTGGCCAAGCTGTTCACCAAACCGTTCAACCTGCTGGTGCTCGACGAGCCCACCAACGACCTGGACGTGGAAACCCTGGAGCTGCTCGAAGAGCAGCTGGTCAACTACCAGGGCACCCTGCTGCTGGTCAGCCATGACCGGGAATTCATCGACAATGTGGTGACCTCCACCCTGGTGTTCGAAGGCGGCGACCCCAACGCCTATGTGGGCGGCTACCAGGACTGGCTGCGCCAGCGCCCGGAACCGAACCGGAGCGACGACGTCAAAACCGGCAAGCTCGCCGCGCCGTCCAGCAAACCGAAAGCGAAGGACAACGGCGGGCGCAAGCTCTCCTACAAGGAAGAGCTGGAACTTAAGGCGCTGCCCGAGCAGATTGAAACCCTGGAGGCCTCGGTGGTCGAGGTTCAGACCGAACTGTCCGACCCGGACTTTTACAAACGGCCCCAGGATGAGATTGCCGATGCTCAGCGGCGGCTCCAGGAACTGGAACAACGTCTGAACGAACACTATGCACGCTGGGAGGAACTGGCCCAGCGAGAGTCATGAAACGGCCCCAAAAGGAAGCTTCCGTGTCGCGTATTATTCCGCTGATTACCTTGCTGCTGCTGGCCCTGGCCGGCACCGTGACGGCCAACGAAAGCGAAGACGACGTCGCCGCCGAGGCGCCCGCCACCGGCAAAGGGGAAACCCCGAAGCAGGAGGAAGCGCCCGCCGCCGAGGACCAGGACACCGTCAAACCGCTGGAACTGCTCGGCAAGACCGTGCAACCGGGCACCTTCGAGACCCTGCACTGGGCCCCGGACCAGTCGTTCCGCTCCATCGCCACGCCGGTGCCGGTGCTGGTGGCCCACGGCAAGGAGCCCGGCCCGCGCCTGTGCCTGACCGCCGCCGTGCACGGCGACGAACTCAACGGCATCGAGATGGTGCGGCGCCTGATGTACGAGCTGGAACCCAATGAACTGGCCGGCACCGTGGTGGGCGTGCCGATCGTCAACCTGGACGGCTTCCGCAACGGCTCCCGTTATCTCAGCGACCGGCGTGACCTGAACCGCTATTTCCCCGGCCACAAAAACGGCAGTGCCGCCAGCCGCGTGGCCTACTCCCTGTTCAACAACATCGTGCGCCAGTGCGACTACCTGGTGGACCTGCACACCGGTTCCCAGAAGCGCATCAACCAGCCGCAACTGCGCGCCGACCTGGACAAGTCCGACGTGGTGGCGTTCGCCAAGCACTTCGGCGGCATGACCGTGCTGCACAGCCCGCCCGGCGAAGGCATGCTGCGCGCCGCCGCCGTCGACGAAGGCGTGGTGGCGGTGACCATGGAAGCCGGCGGCCCCAACCGCCTGGAAGAGGAAGCGGTGGACTACGGCGTGCAAGCGCTGGAAACCCTGCTGGAAAACCTCGACATGCGCAAAGCCAGCCGCTTCTGGGGCGCGCCGCAACCGGTGTTCTTCGAATCGGAATGGATTCGTGCCGGCCAGGGCGGCATTCTGCTCTCCGAGGTGTCGCTCAACGATCAGGTCCGCAAGGGCGAGATCCTGGGCACCGTCACCGACCCGATCAGCAACACCGGCAGCGCCATCATCGCGCCCTACGACGGTCGCGTGCTGGGCATGGCGGTGAACCAGGTGGTGCACGCCGGCTTCGCCGCCTACCGGATCGGCGAGGAGAAGAGCGCCGAGGAAGTGGAAGCCAAGGCCGAACAAGCCGACCAGACGCTCGACGACGATGGCGTCGAGCCGGAACAGCCGGACGCGCCCAAGGAAGAAGAGGAAGCCGCCGACGCCCCCCGCGACGAGGACCCCGCGCCGCCGGCCGACGATACCGAGTAAAAGCCGACCCAGGGCCCGCTCCCACCAGGCTCGTTCCCAGAGATCAGCGGTTATTGAGACGACCGCAGACCTGCTCGAAGCCGGCGACCACGAAGGGGATCATGCGGTCGTAGGCGGTCTGGAAGTCGTCGGACCGGCACAGACCGCCGGACATGGCGTTGATGCGCCCGGTGTTGGCAAAGGTCAGCGTCATCGCCCCGGACATAAAGTGGTAGCACCAGTAGAGGTCGGCCCGCTCAGTATTCGGCAAGGCGGCGGACAGCGCTTCCACGAAGGTTTCCATGGGCGCGTCGAAGTGACGGCTCATCAGCACCGGCCCCCACACCGGGGAGGTGTTCACGTAGGCCAGCAGCGCGCAGTAGTTACGCCAACCCTGGTCCTCACTCTCCTGGGCCATTTCCAGGGGGCGCAGATAGGCTTCGATGATTTTCTCGAGGGGTACCGGGTCGCTTTCCGCGCGGGCGGCGTTGAGCGCTTTCAGCCGGTCGTCGTTGAGGATGCGCGCACGGCGCTGGAATACGGTGTCGAACAGTTGCTGCTTGGGGCCGAAGTAGTAATTGATCAGCGCCAGATCGACGCCGGCCTCCCGGGCCACGGTGCGCAGGGTAACGCCGTCATAGCCATGACGGGCGAACAACCGCTCCGAGACATCCAGAATGGCGGCACCACGATCGCCGCTTTCACCGTTACGGCCACGCGGCCGTCCCACCGGTTTCTTCGCCATCCGTTCCTCCCCTGGGCGATACGCGCCCGGGGCCGGGCGCGCATCGGATGGTACGCAAGGGGAGGAAATTCAACAAGATGGACGATCAGGGGCAGGCGCCCACCTGCCACACGGTACCGCCGTCGGAGCTGTACAACGAGGTGGAGCCCCAGGTGGAGCCGCTCATCGGCTGGTCACTGCCCTGGGCGAAGTAATCCGGGGTGTAATAGTTCCCGGTGCTGTACGCCCGCCCGGCGGTCTTGTGGTAGTAGTTGTAGGTGGTTTCCGCCTGGCAGCCGTCGTCCGGATCGGTGGGTGGATCACCGCCGTCGTCGCCGCCATCGTCACCCCCGCCACTGCCGGAACAGGCCTGAACCGGACCCACGCAGCTGGCGTCGCCGTCCTGCCACTGGCACTGGCCGCCGGTGTCGATTTCGTTCAGCTTGAACGCGGCGGTGCTGTATTCCAGGTAGCAGTTGGCGTAGTTGGTGTAGTCCAGACGGCCGGCACTGATGTGCTGGTCCAGGGTGGCCACCTGGCCCGCGTCGATCACGAAATCGATCTGGTCACTGGCGCTCAGGCCGCCCTGGTCCTCGGCCACCACGGTGGCGCTGTTGGCGCCGCCGGACAGGCCGCAGGCGCGCGCCGAGTAACGCACGCCGTCCAGCTCGGCGGCGGTGGCCCCGGTGGAGAACGTCACGGTGACGCCGGCCAGGTCCTGGTTCTCGTCCACCACTTCACCGCTGACGGTGGCGCACTGGCCGTCCAGGCTGACGCCGATATCGCTGAGCACCGGCGCGCTCGGCGGCGGCTCCGGGCCGACCCGCACGGTGTTCACGGTGGGCTCGCTTTCGCCGTCGTTGTTATCCACGGCGATCACCGCCACCGAATAAAGACCGTCGGCGAGCGTGGCGCTGGAGGCCTGGAAAAAACCGGTGCCGTCGACCCCGGTGGTGAGGCTGTCACCGCCGCCGTCGAGACCGTCGATAACGATATCAACGCGGCTCACGGTGCCGTCCTCGTCGTCGGCGTAACCGCTCACCTGAATGCGGTCGCCGTCCGGCGTGGCACTGACCTGGGACAGCGAGGGCGCCAGATTACGGTCAACCCGGGCGTTGTTGTTGCTGAAGAACTCGCCCAGATAACGGGCGTAGTTGATGCTGGCACTGCCGATGTAGCTGCCGGAGGCGCCCTGGCCACCGGACCAGGAATGGTCCAGGCCGTTCAGCCACAGCATCGACACGCGGCCATCCTGCCACAGGTACTCTTCCGCGCTGCCGCCGTCCTGGTTCAGCGTGGTACTGCCGGACAGCTCGCTGACACCGTAGAGCCCGGCCATGCCCTCGGCGTTCTGCCGGTTGTAGCAGGTGTTCACGGTGGTGTCCGCGTCGCCGTGGGCGATGGACGCGACCTGGGTGTCGAAGGCGCTCTGGTAGGCGCCGCCCAGGTTGCGGCAACGGCTTTCCACGTCGGCCTGCTCGCAGGGACCGATGGCGCCGCTGGAACTGGTGCCGACGCTGGGCCCGGCACTCACGCCGACCCCGGCGAACACGTCCGGCGCCAGGCAGGCGGTGGTGTTGGCGAAGCTGGCCCCGGACGACAACCCCGCGATATACACCTGATTGGGGTCGATATCGCGACCGCTGTCCGAGGACAGTTCGTTGGCCAGATCGATCAGATTCTTATAGTCGCCGGCGCTGCGGGACTTGGTGCCCTGCCAGTAGGACCAGCAGCTGAAGCCCGCCTTGTTCATGGCGTCCGGCACCGCCACCACCATGCCGAATTCCTCGGCGGCGGTTTCCAGATTCGCGGTTTTGTAGGCGTTGATGGATTGGGTGCAGCCGTGCAGCACCACCAGCAGGGCTTTGCCGGTGCCCACCGGGGAGTCGCTGTCCGGGGTATAGAGATGGACGTTGTTAAAGCCGCCGAGCGACAGATTATCCTGCCAGGCGCCCGCCTGTGCCGGGCTGGCGCACAGCGCCGCGGTCAGGGCGGTCGATAGCATGGCGCCCGCGAAGGCCGCCAAAGCCTTGATTTTCATCGTTATTCTCCCGTTTGTCATTGTTATGCACCGGACTATTCATCATCCGATGAATAAAAACTCTACATCCGTTGAATATTAAACGTCCAGTGCTGGCGGGAGACAGAATGTATATTTTTTGAACGGATTCACTTTCCAAGTAGCGGCAACGGCGGGAAATATTGGTGGGATCGGGCAGAGCCCGCTCCCACAAATCCCTCAGCGGGTGAAGGCGGTGATGGCGTCTTCGACGGGCTGGTCGCCGGACAGCAGGTCGAATTCGCGGCCGGCGGCGGCCGGGGTTTCGAGCACCGCCTGCAGCACCGCCGCCACGTCCTCGCGGGGGATCTCACCGAAATCCTCCAAGCGTTCGGCGACGCGCACCTTGCCGGTGCCCGCGTCCTCGGTGAGTTTGCCGGGCCGCACGATGGTGTAGGCCAGCTTGCTGGCGCGCAGATGGTTATCGGCGTTCTGCTTGGCGATAAAGTAGTGGCGCATTTTCTCCGGGCCGCTGTCCGGCTCGTCGGCGCGCATGGAGCTGACGATCACGAACCGGTCCACGCCCATGTTCTCCGCCTGATCGATCAGATTGATGGCGCCGTTCTGGTCCACGTCCACGGTCTTGTCCGGGCCGGTGTGCGGCCCGGAACCGGCGGTGAACACCACCGCGTCGCAGGTGATCAGCGCCGCCCGGCAATCGCCTTCCAGGTCCGCCACCACCACTTCGTCGGCTCCCAGCTGGCGCAACTCCCATTCTTGGGCGGGGTCGCGGACCATCGCCCGACAGATATGGTCACTGTTCGCCAGGCGGCGCACCAGATGGCGGCCAATCTTGCCGTTGGCCCCGGCAATCAGGATTTTCATCAGGGTCTCCTTCACTCCGGTGGGCTTTCACCCTAGGAGGATGGGGACGCCTCGGCAAGCTTCAAGCCAGGGCCCGCAACGGACGCCTTACCAGCGCTGCGGGACGCGCTGGATGCGGCGGGTGTCGTAGCCCCGTTCGGCGGCGATCCCGATCAACCGCTGCAGGGTGTCCTCGGACAGTTCCGGCTGACGGGCCATGATCCACAGATAGTCGCGCTTCTGGCGCCCGATAAGGGTGGTCCGGTAGGCGTCGTCCACGTACAGCACGCGATAGTCGGCGCGGAACGGCCAGATAAAGCGCATGCCCCAGATGGCGTTGCTTTGGTCGCTGACGAAGCCGGTGGGCGTCATGGTCTTGCGCTCACCGTCGAAGCTGTCTTCGTTGAAAGCAAAGGTGACGCCGATCTTGTGCTCGCCCAGCCGCTGATAGCTTTCCACCGCGTTGTGGGCGCCTTTTTCCGGCGGCGTGGGGATGTTGGCGATCACATACCAATCGCCCATAAAACGGTCCAGGTCCAGGTCATCCACGGTCTCCACCGGCGGACGGTCCGGGCTTAATTGACAGGCGGCCACCAGCGCGGCGGCGGCGAGAATCACGATGACGGTACGCATGGCATCTCCTTGGCTGCGCGCTCAGTGTCGGAGAGCCGTGGCGAATGGCGGGTGAAGACGACGGTTCAGTGATCGCCCAGCACTTTGAAACGGCGTTGCAGGCGAAAGCCCTGGTCGTCCACCAGCGTCAGGGTGTGCCAGCCCGGCGAGGCCCGCAGGGCCCACTCATGGAAGTGGTCGGTGCGGCCCAGGTACTGGTCGTCCAGGTGCCAGAACAGGCGGGCGCCGGGCCGTTCGTGCACCACGCGGAACACCGCCCGGCCGCGCTCGCCGCCCAGCTCCCGGGGAATAAACAGGCCGGCGCCGGCGTGGGGGTAGATCACCGCCATGGGCGGCGTGGTATCCAGGGCCCGGGCGCCGGCGGCGCAGTCCGCCCGCCAGGCCGGCAGCGGCCGGTAGTCCGGGTGACGCTGGCGGTAGAACCAGGCCTGGGCGGGCGGCAGCACGAACCAGTCCCGCGAGCGCATGTTGGCCACCGATTCGCAGCCGCTGTGCACGCGCTGGCCGTTGGCGTCCAGGTGCACGCGGCGGTGGTGCGGAGTGACGGTCTGGAAGTGGCTGTGCAGGGGCGCCAGCACCGCCTCCGACCGGCAGCGGCCACCGGCCAGATAGCCGTCATCGACACAGGCGCGCACGGTTTTCAGATCGTTGAGCGGCGGCGCCGGCCAGGGTTCGGTGCCAAGCAGGCTGAACACGTCCAGCATCAAGGGCGCGGCAGTGTCGGCGCCGCCCAGGTGCGGCGCCGGTTCGCCGTTGCCGTTGCCGGCCCACACGCCCACCGTGTAGCGGCCGTTGCTGCCGATCGCCCAGGCGTCGCGCAGTCCGTAGCTGGTGCCGGTCTTCCAGGCGATCGGCTGGCTGGAGCGGTACAGCCGCCATTGCCGGGCGGTGCCGGGGCGTGCCACCTCGCGCAGGGCGTCCAGGGTCAGCCAGGCGGCGCCGGGGCTGATCGGGAACGGCGCCGCCACCGGGTGCACGCCGGACAACAGCGCCGCCGGCGGCGCGGCGCCGTCCCGGGCGGTGGCGATCAGACGCGCGTAAATGCCGGTCAGCTCCATCAGCGTGCCTTCCGCGCCGCCCAGCACCAGGGTCAGCCCGTAACCGTCGGCGGGCCGGAACAGCGTGGTCATGCCCAGCGCCCGCAGCTGGTCGTGGAAACGGCCCACCCCGTAGCGGCGCAGCATGCGCACCGCCGGCACGTTCAGGGAACGGGCCAGGGCCTCGCGGGCCGGCACCGCGCCCCGGTATTCGCGGTCGAAGTTCTCCGGGCTATAGCCGCCGTAATTGGTGGGCAGGTCCGACACCAGCGTGCCCGGCAGCAGCTGCCCGGCGTCCAGCATCGAGCCGTACAGCAGCGGCTTGAGCACACTGCCGGTGGAGCGCGGCCGGCTGGCGATGTCCACGGCGGCGCCGTAGGTGAGCGGGTCGCCGTGATTGACATTGCCCAGGTAGGCGCGCACCGCCATCGCCCGGTGATCGATCACCACCACCGCCAGGTTGTGTACGCCCTGGCGCCGCAGTCGCTGGCCGTGGTGGTCGGCGAGATCACGCACCCGACGCTGCAGGTCCGCGTCCAGGGTGGTGCGCAGCAGCGGCGCCCCGCCGCCGGCGGTGAGCGTATCCAGCAACCGGGGCGCCAGCGACGGCAAGGCCTGGACCCGGGGCAGCGGCTCCAGCCGCGCCAGGGCCAGGTCATCCTGGTCCAGGGCGCCCTGCTCGCGCAGCGTTTCGAGCAGCCGGTCGCGCTTGGCGCGCAGCCGTTCCCGGTCACGGCCCGGGTGGATCAGCGCCGGGCTGTTGGGCAGCACCGCCAGCAACGCCGCTTCCGCCCAGCTGAGCTGTTCCGGCGGCCGCTGAAAGTAACGCCAGGCGGCGGCGCGCAGGCCCACGGTGTTGCCGCCGAAGGGAGCACGGCTGGCGTACTGGCGCAGGATCTCGTGCTTGTCCAGGTGCCATTCCAGTTGCAGCGCCACAACCGCCTCGCGGGCTTTTTCGGGGAAGGTGCGCGGCGGGTCGGCGCGCAACAGGCGGGCCAGTTGCATGGTCAGGGTGGAGCCGCCGCTGACCACCCGGCCGGCGGCCAGATTGTCTCGGGCGGCGCGCAGCACCGCCACGGGATCAACTCCGGGGTGATAGAAGAAGCGACGGTCCTCGAAGGTAAGCAGCGCCCGGCGGTACTTGTCCGGCACCCGCGCCACCGGGGCGAACCGCCACTGCTGGTCGGCGGCAATGCGCGCCGCCAGCGGCCGCCCCTGGCGGTCCAGCATCAGGGTGGCGTAGTCGGTGGCCGTGAGCGCGGCGGGCAGCGGCGCGAACTGCAGAAACGCCAGCCCGGCCAGCAACGCCAGGGCGGCGCCGGCCAGCGGCCATCGCCAGCGGCGGCCTGCGAAGCGACCCTTAATCGCGGATCACCTCCACCCACTGGCCGGTGTTACGGGCGCGGGTATCGCCCTGGTACATGGCCTCCACCTGCCAGCCCGGCAAATAGAACCGACCGGCGAAGGTGGCGTTCAGCCCCAGGGTGTATTCGCGCGCCTCGCCGGCGGCCAGCGAGAAGTAACTGAGCACCCGGTCGTCGCGGATGTCCCGGTAATCCAGCGGCGCCGCCTGTTCATCGCCGGCCAGACGGCTGTCGGTGATCTGCCAGCCGGACGGGATCACCTGGGTCAGGGCCAGGTTGTCCAGGTCACGACCGCTGCTATTGACGACGCGCACCCGGGCGCGGAAATCGGTGCCCTGGGACAGGCTGGCCGGGTTCAGGGGCCGGCCGTCCAGGGTCAGGAAGCGGGCCTCAATACCGAGCCCTTGGGCGGCGGCCTGTTCCTGACCCGGCGCCGGCGTGCCCCGGGTGGTCACCGAGGCGTACAGGCGGCGTTCGCTGTCGTTGCGTACCGCCAGCTCGACGCCCTCGCCTTCCAGCGACAGGTCGTGGCGGAACACCGGCGCCTGGGATTGGATTCGCTGCCAGTCGCCATCGCCCTGTCGCCACGCGAACCGGTAGCCCTCACCGGCGTCGCCGGAGCCGGCAAAGCGGGCCATGGCCATCAACGCCCAGGCGGTGCTCTGGGTGGAATACCACTGCTGGGAGGCCAGTTGACCGGCGATCGCCTCGGCCTGGCGCCAGGCGCCGTCGCTGTCGCCGCGGGCGTCGCGCACCAGCAGCTCGATGGCCTGGTCGCGCAGCGCCGAGCCGTAGGTGGGGCCGGGTCGGTGGTACTCCGAGGGTGTATCGGCGCCGGCGATAAGCTCCCCGGCCACGTCGTTAAGGCCCATCCGCTGATAAGCGGCGGCCAGCAGCCAGCGCGCGGCCTGGTAGCCGGGCTGGCGGCTGTCGGCGTCCGCCTGGGCGGACAGCGCCTCACGCAGGCGGTTCTGGGCGCCCACCTCGGGTTCCCCGGCCAGCGCCAGGGTGTAAAGGCGGTAAGCCTGGCCGGCCCACTGCCAGGGCTGGCCGCCCGGGTCGCGTCCCAGGCGGCGCTGATAGTCGGCCCAGTTCTCGAGCATGCCGGCGGGTACCGCGAAGCCCTGGCGGCGCGCTTCCAGCAGGAAGTGGCCGGCGTAGGAGGTGCCCCAGTCGTCGGCCACGGCGGCCCCGGGCCAATAGGCGAAGGCGCCGTCGCCGAGCTGGAAGCGGCGCAGCCGCTCAATGGCCGCCTCCACATTGCTCTGGATGCGGGCCCGCTGTTCCTCGTCGAGGGCAATCAGCCGCGACAGGTACAGCTGCGGCAGAGCCGCCGACACGGTCTGCTCGACGCAGCCGTGGGGGTAACCGAGCAGGTAGTCCAGGCGTCGCTCCAGGCCCATGGCCGGCAGGCTGCTCACGGTCAGCCGGCTTAGGTTGGTACCGGGCAGACCGTGGGCGCTGTGCCGCTGCGACCAGGTCTCGCCGGCGGCCAACAGGCGCCCGGCGTCACGGACGGTGGGCGGGTTGGCGGCGCGCACCGGCAGGTGCACGGTTTCGCTGGCGCGGTAGCCCTCGCCCTCATGGTCCTCGGCGCGGGCGGACACGGTCACCGTGGCGGTGCCGGTGCCCTCGCCGCTCTTCAGGCCCAGTTCGGCGATTTGTTCGCCGCTGTCCTGGAAGTCCAGCTCGGCACCCTGCTCATCCGGCTGGTCGCTTAACGAGATCGGGCCCTCCACGTCGGCGGTCACCGTCACCGGGCCCAGGCCGTCCTCGGCGGCGAACAGGGTGACCGGCAGGGCCAGGGTTTCGCCCGGCCCCAGCACCCGAGGCAGGGACGACAGCAGGGTCAGCGGCTGGGTGACGGTGACGTCTTTCTCGGCCTCGCCGTAGGCGTGGCCGTCACCGGCCACCACCATCACCCGCACCTGGCCCATGTAGGCGGGCAGGTCGATGTCGTGGTCGGCGGTCTCACCCTTGGCCAACTGGAACGGCCCTAGGAAACGGACCACCGGCGGGAAACGCCGGCGCTGTTGCTCGCTGCCGTCGCGGAGCGCGTCGGAACCGCCCAGCGCCAGCATCTGATCCAGCTCGCCGCCGTAGGCGCCCACCACCTGATCGAACAGGTCCCAGGTCAGCACGCCCAGCGCCTCACGCTGGTAGAACGCCCGGTGCGGGCGCGGCGTATCGAACCCGGTGATACTCAGCAGGCCCTCGTCGACCACCGCCAGGGTGTAGGTCATGGGCCGCCCGCGGCGTTCGGACACCGCCACCGACAGGGTGCTTTCCGGGCGCACTTCGCTCTCGGCGCGGATGTCCGGCATCAGGCGGGTGGCCGGGTCGTCCACCAGCAGCGGCGCGATGCCGTAGAGGCGGATCGGCCGGTCGTTGTCGCGCCCGGCGTGGGGCTGCAGCAGCGCCACATGGACATACACATTAGGCGCCATGGCGGCGGTGACCGGCACTTCCAGGGTCAGGGTGTCGCCCTGCTCGCCGGCTTCCAGCCAGTAGTGGTCGAGCACCCGGGCGCCGTTCTCCAGGCTCACCAGCAGACGGCCCTGGCCGCTCACCGGCACCTGCACGCGGGCGGTGTCGCCCACCTGATACTGGTCCCGGTCGGTGCTCAGCGACAACCGGGTGGCGGCGTCGCCCTGGGCGCCCCGTTCGCCGCTCCAACCCAAGTAGACGGTGCGGCTGACGCAGTGGCGACCGTCGCTCTGGCAGACCCGCAGCAGATACCGGCCCCATTCGTAATCGGCACCGGCCAGGGTCCATTGGGCGCGCCCGTCGGCGTCGGTGGTGAGGGTGTCCTGGCGCAGTTTTTCGGTGTGCGGGTCGCTGATGAAGTTGGTCAGGTTGTCATCGCCCCGGTCCCACCACCAGCGCCAGTCGATGCGGTACAGGCTCAGGGTCAGATCGCGGCCGGCCTCGGGTTTGCCGTCCCGATCCAGCGTCAGAAGGCCGATCTCGTGGTCCCGGTCGCGGCCCAGGGCGCCGCCCCAGCCGCCGCCTTCCGGCACGCGCAGGCCCACCCAGTGCTGGTAGGGACGCACCGGCACGCGGCGCACCTGGGTGCTGTAGTCACCGCTGTTTTCGAATACCCGGGTGGTGAGCGTGGCGGCGGCCATGCCCGGCGGGGTCAGCTCCGGCAGATCGAGCGGGAAGCGCGCGTCGCCCTGACCGTCGAGCTTGCCTTCGAAGGCGGTGAACGGCTCGGCGCCGAGGCTGCGGGTGGGGTCGTCGAAGGCGAAACCGTCGTAGCCTTCAAAAGTGGTGGCGGCGTTGCTCAGACTCGCTTTCACGTCCGCTTTCAGGCCGCCGGCGCGGGCGCCGTTGAGCCACTGGCTGTGCAGGGTCACCGGGTTGGCGGTGCCGGCGTCCAGGGCGTCGGGCAGGTCCAGATCGATGCTCAGCCGGTTGGGTTTGATCGCCTCCACGCGCAACCGGGTGTCGAAGTAACGCTCGCCGATCCGCGCCACCGCGCGCCAGTTGCCGGTGGGCGCGTCTTCCGCGGTGCCCAGGGTAAAGGTGTAGAACTGGCCCACCGGCTCGCTGTTGCTGTATTCGGCCACCTTGTTACCGCGCGGGTCGAACCAGTCCAGGGTCAGCGGGTGGTCGTCGGGGATGCGATTGTCCGGGTCGTCGAGAATAAAGGTGAGGTGGATATCGTCGCCCGGGCGCCACACGTCCCGCTCGCCGTAGAAGAAGCCCTTGAGGCCGTCGCGCACCCGCTCGCCGCCGGTGTTGAACTGGTTGGTGGGCAACGCTTGGTTGCGCGCCAGTTTCAGGTAGCCGCGGTCGTCACCGAGGTGGGCGACCAGATAGAACGGCGTGCCGTCCACGCCCAGGGTGACTTCGCCGTCGCTGTTGGTGGTGCCTTCGGCGAGTTGCTGATGCTGGTAGTTGTGCACGCTGACGCGCACGCCGCTGGCCGGTGCGTTGCTGTCGAGGTGGGTGGCCACCACGATCAGTCGGTCGTCCTCGCCCTGCTTGGCAATCAGCCCCAGGTTGGAGGCCAGGAAGGCGCGCGAGGATTCGGCCCGCTCGTTGTACTGGTAGTAGGCGTCGGAGCAAGGGTTGTCCCGCTCCTGCCAGCTCAGGTAGCCGGCGTTGTCGTAGTAGCGGCGCAGGCGGTCGCCGCCGTCGTCCTGGCCGGGGCCTTCGAAGTTGTCCGGCAGCTCGGCGGTGCGGCTTGGCCCCTCACCCTGGCATTGGTAGTCGATGGTGTCGGCGTCGATCTTCAGGGTCAGGCGCACCAGACCGTTGGCGTGGCGCGCCATCAGCTCACTGAGATCCAGCCGGTAACGCTGCCAGTCGCCGTCCCCGTCCGGCGGCAGGCTCAGCGTCTTTTGCCACAGGTAGCGGCCGTGGCGGGTGTCCGCGTAATCGGCGTTGAGGTCGTTGTTCTGCAAGTAGCCGGCGATGTTATCGGCGAACACTTCGAACGCCTGTACCTTCACCGCGCGGGTACCCACCGCCTCGAACGGCACGCTGAGCGTTTCGCCGGCGGGCAGAATCACGCCGTCGCCGACGAAGCGCACGCCGGGCTTGGCCACCCGCAACACCAGGTCCTGGGTGAACTCGCTGTCCAGGCGGGCCCGTGATGCGCTGCGCAGGCCGGCGCCGACGGTCAGGGTAACGGCGCCATCGTCCCCGGCCTCGCCACCCGGGTAGACCAGCAGCCGGCTGCCGTCGATGCGCACCCGGGCGTCCTTGCCGTTGACCCGCACCAGGCCGGCGGTGTCCTGGCTGCCCATCAGCGGCTGTGAAAACTGCACCCGGATATGCGGCTGCGGATAGCTCTGGGTGCGCGCGGCGATCACCTGGAAGGCGCCTTCGGCGGGCACCGGGTATTGCCGCTCGCCGCTTTCCTCCACCGCCAGGGGCTCGCCGTTCCAGCGCAGCACCACCGGCGCCGGCTCGCCATCACGGCGGATATCGCCGATCTGGAAGCCGTGGCTGAGGCCGGCGGCGCCGTGGTGCCATTCGATTTCCAGCCGGCGGTCGGCCTGGGTGGCGGTGAGCGTGGACTGGACGTCCAGCGGGTCCGCCTGGTCGACGGTGGTCAACTCGCCGTCCAGCCGCATGCGGGCCGGGGCCTCGTCCACCGGCGTCAGGGCGTCGACCCGCAGGCTCAGTTGCTGGCGCCGCACGGTCAGCGGCAATGCCAGCGGTGGCAGGCCATCGTCGACCCCCGACAGGCCCTGGGGGAACAGCGTCAGGGTCAGCGCCCGGCCCCGCTCCAGCGGCCCTTCGGGACGGATTTCCAGACGGTCGCGGGCGGTGAACACGGCGTTGAAACCCACTTCCGGCGCCAGGCGGGCCACGCCTTCAGCGGCCTTTTCCAGCGCCTCTTCGGCGACCACCGGGTGGGTGAAACGCACCACCAGCGGCGCCCGGGCGCTCACCTCACCGGTGGGCCAGCTGTCCAGGTGGCTGCGCCAGCGGCTGTCCATCGGCGCGGCGCCTTCGCTCTGCTTGGCCGTCGACGAGGTTGGCGGGGAAGTCTCCCCGCTGGAGGACGCCGGGCCGGGTTCCTCGGCGTTGTCGCAGGCCAGCAGGGAGAGGGCCAGAAACAGCACGCCTAAGTGTTGTAATCGCATTCCTTTGACCGCCTTGGGCTTATACACGGGGAGAGTGTTTCTGAAAAAGGTAGCACAGTTGCCAAACGCCGCCCTCCTCGGACAAGGTAAAATCATACCGAAATGCAGCGGGCCCTGACGCAGACCACGCCATGACACAGATCGCGCCATGAAGAAAACCGTACTGGCGGTTGCTCTGATCGCCCTGGCGGCCGCCGCCGGTCTGGCGCTGTGGCCCGAGGACCCGGTGGCGGCGCGCTGGCAGGATTACCTGACCCGCCTGGAGCGTCTTACCCGGCAGCCGGTGCCGCCGCCGTCCGCCCTGGATCTGCGACCTTACCCCGGCAACGCGGTGCTGCGCCGCCCGCTGCCGGACCTGCGCACCGGCCTGCTCAACTATCTGGCGCTGCGCCATTGCGACCTGATGTCGCTGGTCAGCGAACGCAACAGCGCCCTGGGCAAGTTGCGCGCCGCCTCCTTGCGGCTGGATTACGAGCTGACCTTTATTCAGCGCGGCGAACGCTGTCTGGCACAGGATAAGCTGGAAGACCCGGCGCTGATCGCCCTGCTGGAACGCACCCTGGCGGTGAAACGAGACAGCCTCGGCGATCTGTTCTGGAACGCCACCTGGGCCGGCGACGAGCTGCGTGGCTTCCTCAACCAGTCTCCGGGTCCGGCCGGCGACCCCGGCCCCGGCCTGGAGGCGCTGGGCGGCCTGGCCAGCGCCGGGCGGGCTCTACGCGCCACACCGACACCCGACGCCCTGCCGAAGCTGGAGCGGCATCTGGCCGCGCTGGCCGGTGGCGCCGCCGGCGGCGCGCTGCTGCGTGAGGTCGCCGCCGCCCGGGTGGCCCTGGAACAGGCCCTGAGCATGCTTCAGGCGCTGGACGAGGACGGTCTCTGCCCCCGCGGCCGGGCCAGCCAACGGGCCCGCTACCTGCGCAACCTTTTGGATAGCGTCTATGGGGAGGACGTACAACCGTACCTGGCGGACCTGGACCGCCACCGGCGCCGGCTGGACGACCGCCTGCGGGCGTTGCGGGCGGTCAGCAGCGGCGCCAACCCGGCGCTGGATCAGTGGCTGGCCCACTATTTCGGGCCCCGGGGCCAGGCGGCGCGCCTGGATCAGGCCCTGCGCGCCCACACCGAACGCTGGCAAACGGTGCTCGGCGCCTGCGGGCTGATGCCGGGAGCGCCTGAGCGGTGACGGTGAATTATTGGCCAACGAAGCGTTTGTGAACGGCTGTACAGCTAATGTTTTTGAAATCGGTCACAGACATACTCCCATTCGTCGACGAGGTCCCATCCGTCGACTAGCGGAGTACTGCTCCGTGATAGCTCTCCCGAGCCAAACGATTCATCGGCGTCCTCTGGACGCCGTTTTTTTTGGCCGGTCAATGCAGCATAAAGGTCTGGTACTCCAGACGCCCCATGCTCCGCTGCACCAACCAGAGCCCGACCACCACCGATACCGCCAGCGCCAACAGGAACCCATAGCCGAAGAACTGTGGGCCTAACTGAAGGCTGACCAGAGTCAGCATCACGTTAAGCACCAGGAACAACGCGGTGAGAAAAACCAGGATGCGGCGCTGATCCAGATAACAGAACACGTTAATCACCGCCAGGAAGACCACCTGCAGGCCTGCCGCCACCAGTTGCACCTTGAGCAACGGCAAGTACAGATTGGAGATGCCCAGGGTAGCGAAAATGTCCGGCGCCACCACCATGATCAACAAGGCACCAATGGCCTGGATCTTCACGATCTGAAACACACCCAGGCGAATGGTGGAGACCATTTGGTTGCGCATATCTTCAATATACGACAAGGATCCGCCTTCCCGAACCGCGTCGTAGAAATTGCTGTAGTACTCCACGAAGTCGGTTTCCATACGCACCAGAAACACCGCCATGCCGGGGATCAGTGACAAATAGGACAAGAACACTGGAATGTCGTAAATCAAGGAGGCGCGCAGAGGCCCTATCACCGCGCTACCGGTGCCACTATCCATCCAGAAAATAATCTTGTCCGCCCATACCCCGGCGTTAAACAAAAGCCCCACCAACATCAGGCTGGGATAGAGCCAGCGGCGCTCGAACAGATTGAACGCGACCGATCGGCGCGCCGGGTAGGCGCGCACAATCAAAACCAGCATTCCGCCCAGCAGAGACACCTGACCGATCAGAAAGCCGATCAACAGCCCTTCCAGGTTCATGAAACGCAGTAGAAAAGACACCCCCACCGTTAACGTGTAACCGAGGGCGTACAGCAACACGATGGCCTGATACTGCTTCATACCGGACAGAAAGATGGTGGCGATCCAGATATTACTCACCACCACGAAGCTGGCCACTAATACGACGCGAAACAGCACGCTTTGGTCCGGGAACAGAAACAACGCCACCGGTAACGCGAACAGCCCGCTAACCACCGTGACCAACAAGGTGACGCCGCCGAAATTGGGCAGAATCACGTCCTCCCGTTCCTCGAAGATACGATCGGCGCAGAAGCGAGTGAAGGCCAGTTGCAAGGTGCCGGTCAGGATCAGGCTGAAGGCGATAATATAAGTCACCGTGACCTGGAACTGCGTGACCGCCTCCGCGGGCGAAACCACCGACAGACTGACCAAACCGATGATCAAAATGCCAATAATCGACAGCACCCAGGGGCCGGAACCGATTACGCCGGCGTAGGCATAGGCACGCATCATGCCCAGCAAGGTGTCCTGTCGTAATAGTTTGCGCAGCTCGAAACCGATACCCGCCATCAGCGTGCCTCCTGGTCCAGGGTAGGGACGGTGCTCTCGTTATCCGCCACCTCGGCCTGTCGTAGAAGCCCCTGGTACAGGGACCGGTAGGCAGAGAACATCATTTCCTGGGTATAGTACTTTTCCACTCTGCGAATGCCCGCCTGCTGAGCCTGGTACCAGCGCTGATCATCGCGTAACAGGTCGGCCACGGCGTGCCCCAGTGCTTCCGGGTTGGCGATACCCACCACGTCACCGGCCGACCCTAGCGCACGATCTTCTTCGCCAAAGCCTTCGATCAATTGCCGGCAAGACCCCACATCCGTGGACACCGCCGGCACCCCGGCGGCGAAGCCTTCCAAAAGCACCAGAGGCAACGCCTCGCTGATCGAACTGAGTACCACCACACCCACTTTCGGTAACAGCTCGCTGATCTTCTGAAAACCGAGGAAACGCACGTTATCGTCAAGCTGCAAACTGCTGACCAGGGCGTGGCATTCCGCCGCGTACTCTTCGTCCTCGTCCTCCGGTCCGGCGATCCAGCCTTGCGCTTCCGGCATCACGTTGACCACGGTGCGCATCGATCTCAGGAAGGTCTTCACATCCTTAATCGGGACGACGCGGCCGATCAAACAGGCCACCGGAGGGATCGTCTCACCGCGTTGGGCGCGCACCGCTTGCATCGCCGGCAGGTTGATGCCGTTGGGGATGTTCTGCGTGCGCGGTGGCGGCGCACCGTCGGCAACCTGGCGAAGACGGTTATTCTCGTAGAGAGCTACGATCTGATCCGACGCCTGGTAGCATTCGCGGCCCAACTCTTGGAAAAAATTGATCCACTTTTCGCGAAAATAGGCCATTTCCACGTTGTTGCGTTCCACCAGGCCCCGGTTATCGCTAATCCACTCACTTTGGAATAGATCTATCTTTCGCTCCTTGGTGTAAATACCGTGTTCCGAAAGCAGCAGCGGTCGGCCGGTCTTGCGGCGCAGCAGAGCGCCAAGAAATCCGGCATAGCCGGTGGAAATAGTGTGGTACATCTTGGCGGGAATAAGATTGTCGGCGATGCGATTCAGAATCCAGATCGGCGCGTGCATGATTCGCACCGTCCAGAAATAATCCACGAAAGACGGGTCACGGCTGTAGCGGCGATAGCTCTCCGAAATCAGATCCCAGCTTGACCGGCTGTGCAGAAAAGCCTCTTCGGATAAGGCGCCGCCATCCCCCAGTTCACCGATCAGCTTAGTGAACAGACGGTTACGCTCTTCGCTGACGCGGCCGCTGCGGACCATGCGGTGGAAGCGATCGACATCCTCGAACATGCTCCGGTCCCCTTGCGCGGCTTTCTTTTCCGCCTTGGTGCCCTGATCATGCAGATAGTGAACCTCCAGATGCACCACGTTATCCGGCAGGTCGTACTTCATCTCACCATAGTCCTCCGGCCGGCTGCCGACGAAACAGCAGGCGAAGGTGTACTCTGGAAACCCCCGTATAATCTGATTCACCCAACTGGAAACACCGCCGCTGACGTAGGGAAAGGTTCCCTCCAGAAGCAGACAAATATCGGCGCTGTTGGCGCGCGGCAAGCTCATGCGTCTCTCCAGTATTGGACTGATTCCTTCAGCGATGAGAACTGTGTGTCATCCGATATCGACGTCATCAACTCTCGAACACGGCCCAACTGACCGCGAAGCAGGGCCAGTTCAGCAAGCCAGGGGTTAACCCTCGAGGGTGGCAGCCCGAGCTGACGGCAATGCAGAAAACTCTCTTCAGCGTGCTCTAGCTCTTCATCGGTCAGTAGAATACGTCCGCGGAGCAACCACATACCGGCATCATCAGGCCGCTCGGAAAGAGCGCGGTCCACATAGAACGACGCCCGCTCCAGCGCCAGCCTGCGAATGTCACCCTGCACCAGATCTTGAAAATTCAGTTCCCAGTAGAGCTCCGCGAGACGCCGATAGAGACGATAGCGGCGCGCCTGCGTAGCGCTTTCTAACAAAATAATGGCCCTGTCGATCTGCTGGGTGATTGCTTTTTCTTTTTGATCGAGAATCCCATAGGCGAGCAATCGCACGTCATCGGATGCATCGCCAAGGGTTTCACGCAATACCCGCCCCGTGGAACGGGTGGGCATACCACGCACCGTCAACATACTTTGCAGCCGGAGCTCCACGGGCGTGTCGGTGGACTTCAAAAGGCCCTTCAGGTCCTCTTGGCGAAAGCCGGCCAACGCTGGTGCGGGCACCGGCGTGAAGACCGGTGCGTCCACACCCACGAAGGGTTCGTCGCGGAACACCGCGGGCAGAAGGTAGCCAACCAACACACCTCCCAATATGCCCACCAAACCGAATACCGGCACAAAGAAAGCCAGTGAAAACGTCAACGCCCATGAGCCTACGGCGGGCTTTCGAAACCCCGAAGGCAACAATGCCCACACCGCCGACGCCAACAGCAGCGACGCCACCAGATGAGTACCCAGATAGGTGATGAACAGGCTAAGCTCGCTGGACGCGGACAACAGCGATACCAGCGATGCCAGCTCCAAGACCAGGGCATATAGCAACCAGCGGACTTCAACCATTACCGGCCTCTACCAGCATTTCTTCGATCTGTGCTTTGACCGGGCGTTTATCGAGTGAATGGTGGACATAGCTGACTCCGGCCTGCGCCAGGCTGGCGAACGCATAATCCTCGGCCAGCCACTCTTCCACACGACGCAAGAAACTCTCGAAACTGGACGGCCCCGTCATCGGCATCAACAACATCAACTGGTGGCTTTCTTGATCGACCCACCAGTAACCATCCAGGTTACGACGCCCCCGATACAGGCCTTCGACGATCTGACGGGATTGGGCGCTATCGTCCGGGGTGAATAGAATCAGCGTGGTATCGATTTTTTTCGCAGCGGACAAATTAGCCAACGCGACCAGCTCACGGCCAAACACCGCGGGCATACCGGGCCACACGTCGATCAGGTGGTCCACCTCCGGGCCGTGCTGCACCACGTCGGCGTAGAAATTAAGCAATAGTCCGAAAAGTTGCAGGGTCTCCTGGTGAATGGAAAGGAACGGCATCCGCTCCACCACCACCATGCCGATCAGCTGTCCACCACTGTTCATCACCGGGGCCGCGACCCAGTAAATGCCGCCATACCCTTCACCGGCCATCTGTACGTGGGCCATTTGCCGGCTTTCAAACGCATGCTTGAGCAAACGGTCGTCAAGATCCAAAGGTGCGTTCTGCCCCAACAACGCCACCGGCTCTGGATTGATGCCGCCGCCGGCTACCGAGTACAAGCCGCCGCGTTGTAACTGACAATAATCCGCCAGCAAATTCAGCAGCTCATCGCCCGCGGGCAGCACTTCCAAGTGGCTCTCGTCCATCATCACGTCGCGCAGGCTGAGCAAGGCATCGCGTACCGTATAGGGGCGAACCAGCAGGTTCTCTTCCAGTCGATCATGGGATAACCGCAGCAGTACATGGCGCTGGGTAAGGTTCTGCAGCCGATCCAGGGTATAACCGGCGCGGCTTTCCGCACGGTCCAGCCGTACCCGCCACATATCGGCGAATTCACCAGTGATCAGGACAATAATATAGCCGCCCAGGAAGGTGAGCTCGGGGAAGGCCAGCCCCGGATAAAGGCCCAACGCCTTGCAGGCAAACCAGGCGAGCAACAAGGTCAGCATGCCCAAGGAGCCCAGCAAGGAGCCGTACCGCAACGCCACCAAAAGCACCACCACGATGCTCCAGCGGATACCACCCTGAAAAATAAGCGGATCGTCCGGGCGTACTAAAAAACCGACCAGCACCGCCATTACCACCAACAGGGGCGCTTCCAACCAGGCCATGGCCCCCAGCTTGGGGGGCGCGAGAAACCGCGCCAGGCGATTGTCGCCGAGGTTGCTGAGCATCAGTCGATCACCGGCGCGATCAGATCGTCAATAACACGCTGCCCGGTCTCGCCCAGTGACTGACGGGCCCAACCGGCACGCGAACCGGTGCCGCTGTAAAGCAGCTCACCGGCGGGGTCACGGATCTCAATCATCACGCCCACGGCGGGCTCGCCGTCGACGCCGGTTTTATAACGCCACTCATGGACCACGCCGGACACCACATAGCGCCCGTTCTGCTCGGCCACCCAGGCGCGCATGGCCTGCCGGCTTTCCTCCGAGCCCGCCTCGAACAACACGCCTTCGCCGTTTTCCTGCTCGAAGGCCACCACCGGACGAGCTCCGTGTTGGGCGAGCACCGCTTCGACGATAGCCTGGGCGCGTAGGCCGGCCTGGGGCGTGGTTGTTCGATTGGTCAACGGCAGCACCAGCCAGCGCGCCTGCCGCTCGAACGACACATCCTGGGTACTGCGCATATGCGTCGAGCACCCGGTCAGCGCCAGTACGGCGGTGCAGAGTACGATTAATGACAATTTCATGCGTTTCTCCTGATAAACCCCTGTTAATAGTAGAACCGGTAATCGAACCCGGCGCGATAGCTGTCTTCATCGGCCCCGCCGGTATTCAGCCCGCGCTCCAGATAGAAGCGCCAGGCGTCGCGCCCCAGCAACGGGCCTTCGGCGCCCACCCGGGCATTAAAACCAGTGCCGGAAATACTGTTGTCGGTGACGCCCAGTTCACCCCAGGCTTGAATGCGGTGTGGGCGCAAATGAACATCCGGCGACCCTAGCAGCAGCGCCAGCTCCGTCTCGCGATAGCTTTGCGGCACCGCAGGCAGCGCCTCCGCGCCAGGCTGCATCACACCGATTTCGCCACTTAACGCCCTCTGGCCACTGAATGACGCCCGGGTATGGCGCACGCGCAGGCCGGGCGAAAAGCGCGACAACCAAGGGCGCCAGGTACTCTGCGCACTGACTCGTGTGCCTTGGCCTAGATCGCGATCTTCCAGGTCCTGATAGTCATACTGCGCGACCGAGACACCATTCTGCCAGTTGGACACCGGCGACCAGCTCAGCGAGAGCGCCGCGCCCGTCCGGTCCCCGGCCAACAACAATTCCGAGGTCTCATCGGCGGGCGCCTGCCATTCATAGGAACCTTCCCAGCGCCACGCGCGGCCGAGCTCGCCGGCAAAGGCCAGGGTTAAATCGGGACCCTGGTAATCGAAAATATCGCGATGCCCGGCGCTCAGGCTGGTATCCAAACGCCGCCCTTCGCGCCGCGCCGTGACACTGAATCGCTGCTCGCGCTCATTGACCGCCAGAATCGCGTCATCGTTGCTGCTGAACCGGTGTTGTTGCGCCGTGAAGCGAAGTCCCCAGCGGTCGCCCAGAGGCTGAGTCTGAGACACTTCGACGCTGTTCATATCCAAGGCGCCCTGGCGACGGTGTTCCAGGTTAACGGCGACATTCTCTTCGGCGGGCAACAGCAGGCTTTCCTGCTGCGGGTGCTGGTCCGCCACTTGCGGTGCGTACCGCTGTTGCTCCGCCAACTGCGCGGCGGCGAGACGCTTGCGGCCCAGGGTGTTGTCGGCCTCCAGGCGCTCACCCGCCGTCAGTTGTTCGCCGTTCTGGTCCCGCAGTTCGCGAATCGCCAGACGGTCGTCTTCCAGAGTCGCCAAAGCCAGCGCCGAGCCGGGCGGCAGGCCCTCCGGGCGCCACTGCTGCTGGCGCAGGTACCACAGCCGGGCCAACTCCCGCGCGTTCACCCCGAGCGACCACTGCGCCAGCCATTCGGCACGTTGGGCGCGTTCGGACGGCTTGGTGGCGGCCCATTGGCGCTGCTGGAAGCGCAGCTGGGTGTCACCGTTTTCAAACCGTGCCACCAAGGCACTGCGCATCTCGTTGTAGAGCGGGCGATCCAGCACGTTGATGGTGTCCGCCGGTGGTGGGTCGCGCCACAATTGACGCAACATCGGCCAGGCCTGATCTTCTCGGCCGGCGGCCAGTAACGCCTGGGCGTAAGCCCAGCGGCGGCGCCAATTGTCCGGGTCGCCTTTCAGCAACGCCATTTCATATCGCAAGGCTTGCTCCGGCTGATCAAGCGCCATGAACGCAGCCGCCAACACCTCAAGATAGCGTGGGTCGTAAGCGATCTGGTCGTGCCAACGCACCAGGCTGCCGGTGAGCGTGCTGTCGTCGCCCAGACCGATCAGCAACCACAGCCAGGACATCCGCACTTCAACGTCGTCCGGCGCCAGCGCCAGGGCCTGCCGCAACACCGACCGGGCCCGCTCCGGCTGGCCGGTCCACTGCAGGTAGTCGGCGTAAACCAGCAGGAAACCCCGATCCTGATAGAAGGCGCGGCGCTCCTGTTCGGACAAACCCTCGAAGAACAGTGCCATGGCACGCTTGTCGCCATCTTCGCGCAACGCATAAAGATAGCTGACCGCCAGGCGTGGATCGTCGCTTTGCTCCCACAGGTGGCGCAAAATCGAAGCCACCCGCTCGGGCGCCTGATAGCGCGCCAGGGTCAAGTAGCGGTAGCCGTCCCCGACGCTGGCATGCCCCTTGGCGAAAAGCCGCTGGTAATCGTTCAGTGCGGCGGGCCAGTCGCCGAGCTCCGTGGCCATCACCGCCAGGCGTCGGGTCAGGTTGGGGTCATAAGAGAGCCCGTCCGCGTCCCGTCGCAACGCCCGGTAAGCGCGTTCACGTTCGCCACGCAGCCACAGCAGATCCGCCGCGTGCCAGGCCATTCGCGGGCGCGGGCCGTAACGGTCCATGAACGCACGGTAATAACGGATCGCTTCAGCATCGTGGCCGCTCTGCTCGGCGAGGCGCTGCAGCACTTCAAACACCGTGGGGCTGGGGTGCCGCTCACTCCAGTCATCCAGGAACGCTATGCCCTCTTCAGGCCGCCCCAGGCGTTCGTACTCAGCGGCCACCAAGGCGACCAGTGTTTCGTTTCGAGGGTCGTTGCGCAGCAATCGGCGGCGGGCGCGCAGCGCCAACTCGTTGTTGAACGTCGCCGGAGCCAGTTCCAGTACCCGCTGCCACGCCAAATCGCTGTTATCAGATTCCGCCAGTTTCAACCAGGCCGCCAGAGACAACTCCACATCGCCCTGCCACCCAGCGACCTGCGCCAACCTCTGCAACCACATTGGATCGGCGGGACGCCAATAGAGTGCGTTCTCCACCACTTCCCGGGCACGTGGCAGATTGCCGTTACCGACGAAGACCTGATAACCGTCATCGTAGTAACGGTGCTCGTACGGTACTGGCACCTGAGCCACGGCGCTGATTGAAGCGCCCACCGCCAGCGGTGCCAGCCACAACCACTTCCGTTTCACTGGCGCACCTCGTCTTTCCGGAGGCGCAACAACAGCACCGCATAGTGTTGTGCCCGCACACCATCTCCAGCGGCACGCGCCAGGCTCATAAGGCGATAAAGTACCTCCGAGTCGTTCAAAAACGCACCTTCCCAACGAGCGGCCACACCCAAAGCCTGGCCGGATAATCCGCCCGCCTGAAGGGTACTTACCGCTTTCAAAAAGTCAGCGCGCCCGGCTCCGTCTTGCTGCGCTCGCATCGCCAGGATGTATTCCTCGGAGGCTCGAGCGTACCGGCCCCGGGCCAACAGGGCGTCGCCGGCCTTGCGATGCCATTGCCATGCCGGCGGTGCCTGAACCGCGAGCAAATGATAGGCACTCACCGCCAGGTCCAGATTGCCCATAATCAGAGCCATCTCGGCGTACCGCTGCAACTGTGCCGTCTCCAGCCGTTCCGGCCGCACCTTCGCTAACGCCACTCTGGCGCGGGCACTCAACGCGCTACCACCGCGCTCAGCCGGTGCCATAGCCATCAACGCCACGAACGGCAAACGCGCTTGCAGCCATTGCACCTCATCCAGCAGCGAGGGCCGGGCCGTCTTCGCGGCAACATAATCCAATTGCTTGTCGGCTTCCGCAAAGCGCCCCAACTCAATCAAGTCGCGAGCCAGAACCAGGCGCAGCTCATGATCATCAGGTTTCGCTTTCAGCCAGGCCGTGGAATAGGACAAAGTGACCGCGTCCAGGTCCGCATTCCGCAGGGTGTCGGAGAGATCGCGGGGGAACACCAGCCAGCACACCACCGCCACCAGAACGACAAGCGCGGCCAGTTCGGTCAGCCCGATGACCCGGCGGCGTTCACTGTCGACACTGTAGCCGTAGCTCGTTGAGCTCACGCTGGTCGCTCCTGTATTGGTAAAGACGTCCATCGCGCCGCGCCGGTTCGATCACCTGCTCGCCCTGGCGCAACACACAGTCCGCAGGTTGCATCAGGGTAAACGACAGCGGCAAATAGCCGCGCAGGGAAAAGCGCAGGGTGCTTCCGTTTCGCTCAAACGCCGTGAGCCGGGCATTGGCCGACCAAAGCCCGGTGTCTTTACCAGCATCGCCGCTACGCCAATGGGCCGTTTCGCCGCTCATGTGCACATAAGGCCCGGGGCCGCCTTCTTGGTAGCCCGCAATACCCGCGCTGCGCGCCAGATCGGGCAGCGCCACACCGGCTGGCACACGCAAGGTGCGCAGCTCACCCCCGCCCCGTATCAGCCAGCCGTCGCCGTCACGGGCCACCACCATCCGGTTGAAATCCAATACCTTGCGGACATACTCCGAGGCAAACACGGCATGCACCGGCTGAGAGAGCACCCAATCAAAGACCCGGCGCAACGAGGTCAGGGAGGCGTTCTTGCTGGCGATATAGGTGTGGTAGTACACATTGATCGGCTTAAAGCGAATCGGCTCACCGGTAAGCTGGAACGTTTCGATCACTCTTTGGAAACCATAAAAGGGGCCGCGCCAATTGCCGGTGTACACGTTCTCGTTCTGATTCGGTGCGTAAACCTGGTATTCATCGCCCTTGGGCAGGCCGATGCCCTTGATCAAGGTCCAGCTCGGCGCGCTCTCTGTAATCAAGGTATCGCTGCCATTCATGTTCAGCAGGCCGTTTTTTCGGGCGATTTCCAGGGCCTCTTCGGTGGGCTTGGTATCACCGCTCCACAGCACCATCTCCACGTCCTTGCCGGGCGGCAAAAGCCGCTCTTCCATGTAGTCGGCGGACCCGACCAGTTCGCGCTGAATATCCAGTTTATAACCGGGGATGTTCAGTCGCAGGGGGCCCTCACTGCCGAGTATCGCGTCCGGTTTCTGGCTGGCCTCATACCAGTAAAACGGATGCGAATAAGTGTGCGTGGCCGCCTCCACGTGCGGCAACTCGAACATGCGTTGGGCGATATCTTCCAGCTCGTCGGCACGTTTCGGGTAGAGCCCGGTCTTCGCCACCTCGCCTTCGACCACCGAAAGGGTGGTGGGTACCCGGTAGCGCTTGAGTATCTCCTGCAGCAGCACTTCGCCGGCAGCCTGGCCGCGATAGCCTTCCACTTCCGCGAGATTGGGAAAACCGTCGCCGTCCATATGCGCAAAGAACAACCGCCGCCCATTTTCCGTGGTCACATCGGGCACCGGCATCGCCGGCAGCTTGAGCGCCTCGCGCAGAAAGGTCAGCGGCTGGAGCATCCAGCGGTCGGTGGTTTCCTCACTGGTAATGGTCGGCAACGTGGAGCGCACCACGAACGGATCCAGGGCATAGCCCCCCCAATCGGTGACCGCCACCGGCGTATACTCGTGGTCGCCGGCGGCAAGCCGCAACCAGGATTCACCGACGTCGAGGGTCAGCGGCGCGGCGATTTCCAGTAACGCCGGCAACGGCGCTTCGAACCCCATCGCCGGGTGTTGTTCCACCACCCGGGGGAGAGTCCGGGGCGTCGGTTGCGCTTGCAAACCAAACGGCTTGCTGATCGGATCCTGGGGGTCAAAGGGCATCTGTCCGAGGATCACCACCGGCACGCCATTGGCCACTTGAGCGGCCAGCCATTTTCGAAACCGGCCGTTCACCCGATCAGGCTCATTGATCCAGGTGACGATGCCGGCATACCGGCCAGTCAGCGTACCTTCGGGCATCGGATCGCCGACATCCCGCATATCCGGGACCAGCCCCAGGAATTGCATAGGCATCAGGGCAAAGCGCACCAGCTCACTCTGCTCCCAGCGGCTGCCTTTCGGTTCGCCATGAACCGCCAGAACCCGGCGTGGCATCACCTCGATTTGCCCCACCCCGAGCATGTCCAGAGCCGGGTTGCTGACCCAGGGAATCACGCCCCGGGCTTTAATACGCTCGGCCAAAGCGCGGGCGCCGGCGCGGTCGCCCGGCGGTGCATAATCAATGGCTATGGTAGGCAGACTGTAGCGCTCACGAACTTCCTCGAAACGGTCGAGCAGCCACTTTCGATCTTCTTCCGGGACCGGCTGGTAGCGCTTCTCCGCGGGCACCCAGCGCTGATACAACGACTCCGCCGCGACCGCGTCCACGTGTTCATGGACGGCAGGCAGAAGCTCAAAACCACGGTTCAAAATAAACCGGGCACCCGGGAAGGCCTCGGCAATAGCAGTGATCAGCGTCCGCAGACCTTCACGCTGTGCTTCCAGATCACCGGAAGTGCCCTCTATCAGACGATAGCTGTCGAGGGTGTCGAAAAAGAACTTCCGGTAGCCTTGCGCCCACAACGGGGCGATCACCTCCTCCACCAAATAATCGCGGAGATTCTCGTTGGTCAGATCCAGAACCCGGCTTTGCCAGTCACGATTTTCGCCCAGAACCCACGCCGGCTTGATACCGGACGCGTAATCTCTCGAGGGCAGCACTTCGCCCAGGCTGACATAAGCATAGAATTCCCCCACCAAATGCGCGGGCGGCGCGTCACTCTGTGCCGCCTCCACCACCGGCAGGTCGAATACAGCCAGCTCATTCCAGGGGATATCCGGGCCATAGTAGAAGGCGGCGGAGCGGAGTCCGGCGGACACCGTCAAAGGCAGAAGCAAGCAAACGATAAAAAGAGAAAAACGCGCCAAGGTGGCTTCCCGAACGTTAAAATAATTATAACGTGTAAGTTGCCAGTCGCTGCGTGAACAAACAAGCAATGTTCTTCACTCAGGGACCAAAACCGGCGCCTATGGAGGCATTATTTTACAAAGCAAAGACCTTCACAGAAAATTCACGCACTTCACCCTCATTAGAGTAATAGCCGGCTGTTCTTGCCGAACTGGCTGCGCAGGAACGCCATCTGGTCGCCGCGGATGCGATGGCTGTTAATCAGCGCCAGATATTCCGCCATGTTCGGCACATAGGGCAGCGCCAGCAGCTCCATGTTGATCTCTTCCGGCAGGCGGTCGCCTTTGTGCTGATTGCAGCGCCGGCAGGCGGCCACCACATTGAGCCAGTTATCCTTGCCGCCCCGCGAGGTGGGACGGATGTGGTCACGGGTGAGCAGCGCTTCCGGGTAGGGTTTGCCGCAGTAAAGACACAGGTGCTGGTCGCGGCGGAACAGGGCGCGGTTGGTGAGCGGCGGACGGGTGCGACGGCGCGGGCTGGCGATGCCGTCGCAGGCGATAATGGAATGCAGGGACAGCCGTGAGCGGTCGCCGGTCAGGCGGCACATGCCCCCGCGCAGGTTGTAAATCACGTCGCCCAGGGTCCAGGTCACCAGACCCCGGGCGTAGAGCACCGCGGCGGCCTGCCAATCCAGCCATTCCACCGGCGTGCCCGCCTTGTCCAACCGCAAAATACGCTCACTCATAGGCACCTTCGCCTGTTCCGACGTTTTCTTCCGCGTTCCGCGGAGTCATGAAAGTCTTTAAGCGTGACGATTCTGCGACAGGGGCGGGCGGCGGTGAAAAACGGGCACCGCGCCAGGCCTCAAAAGCACGCGCCGGCGGATGGCGCGGGTACTGTCCTGATCTCTGATTAATCGACCCGGGCCGGCTAATCAGAAAGCAGGTAAAGAAAACGGGCTGCCTGAATAATAAACAGCCTTAATCCGGGTCCGCAACCGTGATTACCGTTGAGACGGTCGGGAATGACGCGGCCGCCCGGAAAAGGACGGCAGTTCATAGCAGGCTTCGGCGGCCACGCCGGTGTTGTCGGTGTCGGTCATGATCGCCACCGCATCCACGGTTTCCACCTCAAGGTCGTGGAAGCGCTTGAAATCGGCCGCCACGTCACGGCTGAAGCCCCGCCACGGCCCGGCGCCGCCCGGACCCTGGACTACCACCATTTCCGCTTGCTCGGCATAGGGGTTGGGCCAGTGGCTGCCCGGCGGGTGCGAGCGCGACCAAACGTAATTGATCGCCCGGGTCCGCCAGGGCACCCAGCCCTTCTTGATCACATAGACCCGCGCCTGAAAATCGTCGCCCTGCTTGCTCTGCTCGTCCGCCACAGGCCAGGCCGGCGTTTCAGCGGCCCGCCAGCGCCAGTTCAGCCACGGCGTGCGGGCCAGATCGACGACCTGCTCGCGGGCCAGACCCGAGGCGCTGGCCCGCGCCGTGGCCCGCCAGCAGCCGTCGTCGGTCCATTGGTAGCGGGTTTCGGCCTCGAAGGCCACGGGCCGCCAGTCCCGGGGCGGCTCCGCATTGGCCGTGGCGCGGATACACAGGGTCAATAACAGCAGCGCGGTACAGGTTATATACTGGTTGAAATAGGCACTGAACATAGGCGAGCGGCATGCAGTTTGATTATGTGATCGTGGGCGCCGGCTCCGCCGGTTGCGTCCTGGCCAACCGGCTTTCCGAGAACCCCAATACCCGTGTTTGTCTGCTGGAAGCGGGCCCCGCGGACAACAGCCTGTTCATTCGCATCCCCGCCGGGATTATCTGGCTGATGCGCTCCAACGCCCGCAACTGGCGTTATTACACGGTACCCCAGACGGCGCTTAATAACCGTGAAATCTATATTCCCCGCGGCAAGACCCTGGGTGGCTCCTCGGCGGTGAACGCCATGTGCTACACCCGCGGCCACCCCTGGGATTACGATCACTGGGAATCGCTCGGCAACCCGGGCTGGGGCTATAAAGACGTGCTGCCGCTGTTCAAGCGTTGCGAACACTACGAGCCCGGCGGCGAAGGCCCATTCCACGGCGTCAACGGCAACCTCAATATCGCCGAGCTTAAATACCGCCACCCGGTCAGCGAGGCGTTCGTGACCGCCGGTGTGCAGGCCGGCCACCCGGCCACCGATGACTTCAACAACGACACCCAGGAAGGGATGTCGATGTACAAGGTCAATCAGAAGGACGGCGAGCGCTGGGGCGTGGCACGCGGTTATCTGCACCCGGCCCTGGAACGCGACAACCTGACGGTAATGACCGGCGCCCTGGTGCACCGGGTGCGCTTCGACGGTAAACGCGCCACCGGCGTGGAGGTGGAGCATAAGGGCGGCATGCACACCATCGAGGCCGGCGAGGTGATTCTGTCCGGCGGCGCGATCAATTCGCCGCAGTTGCTGCAATTGTCCGGGGTCGGCGATCCGCAGGAGCTGAAGCGCCACGGTATCGACACGGTGCACGAGCTGCCCGGTGTCGGCAGCAACCTTCAGGATCACCCGGACGTGCTGGTGATTCACCGCAACCGGCGCCGCGACACCTTCACCATGGGCTCCTGGGAGCTGCCCTTCACCGGCGCCAAGGCGGTGTGGGATTTCTTTACCAAACGCAGCGGCCAACTGACCTCCAACGTGGCGGAAGCCGGCGGCTTCATCAAATCGCGGCCAGAGGAAGAACGCCCGGACCTGCAGCTGCACCTGACCGCCGCCAAACTCGACAACCATGGTCTGAACTGGATGTTCAGCATGGGCCACGGCTACTCCGGCCATGTCTGCATTCTGCGTCCCAAGAGCCGCGGCACCATCCGTCTGCGCGATGCGGACCCGCGCAGCCCGGCGCTGATCGACCCGCGCTTTTTGGAACACCCGGACGACATGGAAGGCATGGTGCGCGGCGTCAAGGCGATGCGCGCGATCATGGCCCAGGACGCGCTGGCACCCTGGCGCGGCGAGGAACTCGCCCCCGGCGCCGATGTGCAGAGCGACGAGCAGATCCGCGCCTTCCTGCGCCACAAGTGCGACAACATTTACCACCCGGTGGGCACCTGCAAGATGGGCGTCGACGACCAGGCGGTGGTGGACCCGGATCTGAAAGTGCACGGGTTGGAAGGCCTGAGGGTGGTGGATGCGTCGATCATGCCGACGCTGATCGGCGGCAACACCAATGCGCCCACGGTGATGATCGCGGAGAAAGCCGCCGACAAGATTCTTGGCGTCTAATTTCATCGCACTGTAACGCCCCGCTCCCAGACTGCGTTCCCTGCAATGGGGAATTCCGTCCGGGGAGGGGGCATCATGAGTGGCGAATCGTCACCACGGGCACAGCTCGTGGAACTGCTGTGGCAACTGAAACAAAACTACGATCAAAGCGGCGACGGTTCGCTGCGCTTTATCCACTTCAACACGCTCCTTAACGACTCGCAGTACCGCGCCGAGGTGATCGAGAAGGCGCTGTCCAGCGAACACCCGCGCATCCGCGAACTGGGCCGCAAGCTGAAAGCGGCCAACCGCCAGGGTGGCCTGCTGCATAAAACCAGCGCCCCTTCGCCGGCCGGTAACGATACGGCGCCCGCTTCCCCCCAGCACACCGCCCAGCACGCCTCCGGGAACACCACGACGTCGCCACGCTCATCGACCCTTTGGTGGCTGGGCCTGGGCACACTGACGCTGGTCGGCGTGATTGCCGCCGGGGTGTTCTTGCAGCCTTACATCGGCGGCCTGCTCTCCGGACGCCAGGTGGTGGCCGGCCCGCTCACCGGCGAGCACCGCTGGTCCGCCGACCGCACCTGGGTATTGGACGGCATCGTCTACGTGGAGGACGGCGCGCGTCTCACCATCGAGCCGGGCACCCGTATTGAGGGGCAGCCGGGGTCGGCGTTGGTGGTGACGCGGGGCGCCAGCCTGCACGCCGCCGGCAGCGCGGATACGCCGATCGTGTTCACCAGCGGGCAACCGGAGGGCACCCGCGCCCCCGGCGACTGGGGCGGCGTGGTGCTGCTCGGCTCGGCGCCGGTGAACCAAGCCGACGCGCAGATCGAAGGGGTGCCGGCCACCGATACCCGCGGCGCCTTCGGCGGCGACGACGCCGACGGCAGTTGCGGCGTGCTGGAGTACGCGCGCATCGAGTTCGCCGGCTTCGAGGTGTACGCCAACAACGAACTCAACGGCCTGACCCTGGGCGGTTGCGGCAGCGGCACCATTGTCCGCCATGTGCAGGTGCACCGCTCTCTGGACGACGGCGTGGAAATGTTCGGTGGCACCGCGGACCTGCGCCACGTTCTGATCACCGGCGCCGGCGACGATTCGCTGGACTGGGACTGGGGCTGGCGCGGCCGGGTGCAATTCCTGATTGCCCAACAGCACCCGAACAGCGGCGACAACGCCTTCGAAGCGGACAACAACGGCGGCCAGCACGACGCCGAGCCGATGTCGGAACCGGTGATGTACAACGTCACCCTGGTGAGCCCGCGCAGCCACACCCGTCACCACCGCGCCATGACGTTGCGCGAAGGCACCGGCGGGCATTTCCACAACCTGTTCCTGCACGGCTTTTCGGGGGAAGCGGTGGACATCAAGGACGCGGTGACGGTGGCCAATCTGGACAACGGGCGCCTGACGTTCGAGGCCCTGGCGATCAACGACATCGGCGGGCGCGGCATCAGCTATTTCGAGGACGAAAGCGGAACCGCGGACGACGACGGCGGCCTCGACGAAGCCGCCTACTTCCGCGACACCGTGGGCGCGCGCTTCGCCGTGGATCCGCAGTTCAGCCGCGATGTGAGCAGCACCGTGAACCCGGACTTCGCGCCCGGCGGCACCTCGGGCCTGCGGGACGGCGCCGTGGCACCGCCCCAAGGGGAATTCTGGGATGAGTCGGCACTCTATATCGGCGCCATCCGACCCGGCGCCGCCCGCGACTGGACCGATGGCTGGACGGCGTTTCCGCTGAATTAGCGCCAACCGGTCTTTGTGGGAGCGGGCGGGGCCCGCTCCCACAAGGCGCGTTTCAACGAGCCTTAGCGGACCACCGCGAAGAACACGCCGCCTTCGCGGTTGATGCGCAGCAACAGGGCGGCGTCCTTGTCCGGGACGGCGGCGCGCAGCTGCTCCAGGCTGTTCACGTCCTGGCGGTTGACGTTGACGATCACGTCGCCGCGCCGCAGGCCGGCGCGCCAGGCGGCGGAATTCCGCGCCACGTTTTCCACCAGCACGCCCTGTTTGACGTAATCAAGCTCGCCGTCGCGCAGGTCACGCAGGTTGGCGCCTTGCAGGTGAGAAGACACGCCGTCGCCGGCGTCGGCGCCGAGGCCGGATTCGCTGATCACCGCGGTGACCGTCTTGCGGCGGCCGTCCCGTTGAATGGTCATTTCGATTTTCTCGCCCACCGGCGACAACCCGACCTTGTTGCGCAAGTCCGAGACCCGGTCCACCGGCTGGCCGTCCACTTCCAGCACCACGTCACCGGCTTTCAGGCCGGCTTCATCGGCGGCGCTGTCCGGCAGCACATTGGTGATCACCACGCCCTTGCGGCGATCCACCTTGAAGGCGCTGGCCAGTTCCTCGGTGAGCTCCTGAATAGTGACGCCGAGCACCCCGCGCCGTACTTCGCCGTGTTCGATCAACTGGTCCATTACGTTCACCGCCATATTGGTGGGGATGGCGAAGCCGATGCCCACGTTGCCGCCGGCGGGGGCGAGGATGGCGGTGTTGATGCCTACCAGTTCGCCGTTGAGATTGACCAGCGCGCCGCCTGAATTGCCCGGGTTAATCGAGGCGTCGGTTTGAATGAAATTCTCGTAGCCCTCGATACCCAGGCCGGTGCGGCCCAGTGCCGACACGATGCCGGAGGTCACCGTCTGCCCAAGACCGAAGGGGTTGCCGATGGCGACCACGAAATCACCAACCTTAAGACCGGCGGAATCGGCGATGCGAATCTGTGTCAGATCTTCGGCGCTTTCCAGTTTCAGCACCGCCAGGTCGACTTCCTCGTCCAGGCCCACCAGCTCCGCCGACAGCTCGCGGCCGTCGATCAGGGTCACTTCGATTTTGTCGGCGTTGCGCGCCACATGGGCGTTGGTGAGCACGTAGCCCTGATCGGCGTCGACGATCACCCCGGAGCCGGCGGACACCGCCCGGCGACTGGGCGCCTGATCCGGCATATCGAAAAAGCGGCGGAAGAACGGGTCCTGCATCAGCGGGTTCTGGGCCGCGCGCACCCGGGTTTCAATGGCGATATTGACCACCGCCGGGGCGGTCTTTTCCACCATCGGCGCCAGCGACGGCAACTCTTCACCGCTGGCGATACGCGTCGGCAAGGCGGCGCCGGCGGACGCCGACAACAGGCTCATCAGAACCACGGCACTAATCAAATCGAGAGGTCGTTTCAGAGCGGTGCGCAAGGTCAAACCCTCCTGTGAATCAACGGTGCGTAACGCAAGCTTCGACCCAAGACCGGGGTCAGGGTTCCGACGCAAAGATTCTCACCCGGTTGTACTCGCCGGACTCACCCAGGTCCGGCCAGGTGGAGGCCTGCCAGGTGCCGAGCAACGTCAAACCGGGCGGATCAAGATCGGGGATTCGGGAGTCGGCCAGCAGTATCGGCAGGCCGCTGGCGTGGAAGCGTTCCAGCAGCGGTAGATTGTCCCGATCATAGAGAATGTCGGCGGCGCTGATGCAGTCGGCGTCGGCCAGGCAGGCCTCCAGATCGTCGCTGAGCGCCACCTCCACGCCGTTGAGCACGGCGTTGGCGGCGGTGGCGGCCAGCGCGTCCGGGTCCAGGTCGCAGGCGATCACGCGGCGCGCCCCCGCCAGGGCGGCGGCGATCGCCACCACCCCGGAGCCCGGCCCCACATCCACCAGGGTTTTGCCACGCACCCACTCCGGGTGCGCCAGCAGATGGCGAGCCAGCACCTGGCCGGAGGCCCAGCACAGCGACCAGTACGGCGGCGCTTCCATCAGGGCGTTGGCGACGTCCTGGTCGAGCCGCTCGTCCACCAGTTCGTCAAGCAGCCACAGCCGCAGCGCCGGCACCAGCGGCAATGGCGTGGCCAACAGACGGATATTGGGCAGCAGGCGGTTCAGACGCGCTTGAAGATCGAGGGGCGGGTTAGGGTCAAGCGTCTTCGCCACGGCGGACAGCCTCGCTGAGTAGGAAGTCGAAACGTCGCGGCTCGGCAATGCGGCCCTCGTCATCCAGGGCCGGGTACGGCACGCCGTAACGTTCGCAAAGCGCCGCCAGACGCGGGTGCGCCCAGCGGAAGAAGGCGTGCTGGTAGCGCGCTTCGCTGAGCCGGCGCTGTTGGTACAGCCCGGCCGCGCGGCGTTGCTCGCAGGCCTCGGAGAGAATGATCGCCGCCGCCACACTGACATTGAACGAGGACACCATGCCCATCATGGGAATGATCACATGCTGGTCCACGGCGGCCACGGTGCGTTCGGTGATGCCGAACTTCTCGGTACCGAACAGCACCGCCGTGGGGCGGGTGAAATCCACCTCCCGGTAGGGCACGGCGGTGTCGGAGAAATGCGCCGCCAGCACCTGCTGCCCCTGGGCCCGGGCGGCGGCCACAGCCTCCGGGCCGCTGTCGTGCTCATGCACGTAGACCCAGCGCTGCGAGCCCATGGCGCTGCTGGCCGAGGCCCGCGCCCGGTTTTCCGGCAGTACCGCATGGACATCCAGCACGCCCACCGCGTCGCAGGTACGCACGATGGCGTTGATGTTGTGCGGCTTGTGCACCCCTTCCAGAATCACGGACAAGTCCGGCTGGCGTCGGTCCAGGGCGGCGCACAGGCGCCGGTGTCGTTCCGGGGTCATCGGGTCTCCAGGGGTAGCGGGCACAACGGTGGCGATTGTAGCATCGCCGCGCGCGCCGGGCGGACAATCCCGTCCACCTTGGGCACACTAGAGCTTTCCCCGAGCACAGAACCTGGAACGAGGACCGTCCATGAACCAACGGGCATTGCCGCTGGCCGGCGTCAAAGTGGTGGAACTGGGGCAATTGCTGGCCGGCCCCTTCGCCGGCACCCTGCTGGCCTATTTCGGCGCCGAGGTGATCAAGGTGGAGCCGCCCGGCGGCGACCCGATTCGCGGCTGGCGCACCCTGGACGACACCGGCACCTCGTTCTGGTGGCGCAGCCTGGGCCGCAACAAGCGCTCCGTGACCCTGGACCTGAAGAGCGACGCCGGCCGCGAACTGGCGGCGCGCCTGATCGACGACAGCGACGTGCTGATCGAAAACTTCCGCCCCGGCACCCTGGAAAACTGGGGGCTGGGGCCGGAGCGCTTCAAGGAGAGCAATCCGGGCCTGATCTACACGCGCATCTCCGGCTATGGCCAGGACGGCCCCTACGCGGACAAACCGGGCTATGCGTCGGTGTGCGAAGGCATCGGCGGCCTGCGCTACGTGAACGGCTTCCCCGGCGAGCGCCCGGTACGCCCCAACCTGTCCCTGGGCGACACCGTGGCCGGGCTGCACGCGGCCCTGGGCATCGCCCTGGCGTTGCTCGAGCGCCACAGCAGCAAACAGGGCCAGGTGGTCGATGTGGCTCTGTTCGAATCGGTGTTCAATCTGCTGGAAGCGGTGATCCCGGAATTCGACGGCGCCGGCGAGATACGCCAGCCCGCCGGCTCCACCGTCACCGGCATCGTGCCCACCAACACCTACCGCTGCGCGGACGGCAAATACGTGATTATCGGCGGCAACGGCGATTCCATTTTTAAACGTTTGATGACCACCGCGGGGCGTGTCGATCTCGCCGAGGATCCGCGCCTGGCGAAGAACCCGGGGCGGGTGGAAAACGAAGCGGAAATCGACGGTGCCATTGAGGCCTGGTGCGCCACCCTGCCCAGCCCCGAGGTGCTGGAAAAGCTGGAAGCCAACCGGGTGCCCTGCGGCCCGATCTACAGTGCCGCCGACATGATGGCGGACCCGCACTTCCAGGCCCGCGGCCTGTTCCAGCAGGTCGAAATCAACGGCGCGCCGCTGAAAATCCCCGCCATAATGCCGCGCCTGGGCGGCACCCCGGGCACCACGCGCTGGCCCGGCGGCGACGCCGGTTGCGACACCGAGTCCGTGGCGCGCGGCGAGCTGGGCCTGTCCGAGGAAGAATTCCAGCGCCTGAAAGCCGAGGGTGTGTTCGGTCGCTAGCGTTGGGAGAGCTGTCGGTAGAGGTTATCCATGACGCGGGCGGCGAGCAGGCGGGCGCGGTCGGTGTTGGGGCCGCTGAAGTGCTCTTGCAGGTTGGCGGTGAACAGGGCCAGCCAGCGTTCGTGGTGGGCGCCGGTAAGCGGCTGCTTGTCATGCACCGCGCGGTGCTTGGCGATCATGTGCCGGTCGTAGGCGGTATCGCCGAGCAGCATCTTTTTCCAGTAGGCGGCGATCAGCGGCAGATGCTCGTCAAGATCGATGCGCGCCACCTCCAGAAACACCGGCGCCAGCAGCGGGTCATCCAGCACCCGCTGGTAGAACGAATCCACCATCGCCTCGATGCGCGCCGGGCTGTCCAGGTCCGGCTTGTCGTCGCGCCGGGCCGGCGCCTCACCGGGGACGAACCGCTGTGCCAAGGTCACCAGCGAATACGCCCGGTGAGGATGTCCTTAAACATCACGAAGTCACCGGCCAGGCTGTACCAGGGGTGCTTGAAGGTGGCCGGGCGGTTGTGTTCGAAGAAAAAGTGCCCCACCCAGGCGAAGCCGTAGCCCACCACCGGCAGCAGCAACAGGCCCCACAGGTTGCCGGTGATCAGAACGCCGGCCAGCACCGCGAACAGCCCCAGAGTGCCGAAGAAATGCAGCCGACGGCAGGTCGGGTCGGTGTGCTCCTGCAGATAGTAGGGGTAGAACTCCTGAAAGCTCTCGAATCCGGATTGCTTGATCTCGTTCATGGTGCTCACCTCTTGGGCACTGACGCGCCCGCCGCCGGAATGGTTGTTTCAGCCATTGTCCACGATTGGCGGCCATGGACAATGGCCTGATCAACCACGGATACCGGATTGCCCATGGCCCTACGCCCGCGCCTCAGCCGCCTTCTTTCCCCGCAACGCACCCCGATCCCCCGCAATCTGGCGCCGCTTATCGCCCAGGGCAGCGAAGCGCCCGCCGCCGAGGCCGGGCTGGACGACGACCGGGTCGAGGCGATCTGGCGGGCCACGCGGCGGCTCTACCGGGGCGGCATGAGCCCGGGCATCGCGCTCAGCCTGCGCCGCCGGGGCAACGTCTTCCTGGACCGGGCAATTGGCTACGCGGACCCGGTGGGCGAGCGCCTGCTCACCACCGAGACCCCGGTGTGCCTGTTCTCCGCCTCCAAGTCGATCACCGCCATGCTGGTGCATCACCTGGCGGAACAGGGCCAGCTGCACCTCGACGACCCGGTCAGCCGTTATCTGCCCGAATACGGCCGCCACGGCAAGCAGAACACCACCCTGCGGCATATGCTCACCCACCGGGCCGGCATTCCGCGCCCGGAGCAGGCGGTGGAGCCGGACATCCTGTACCGGCCGAATGAGATCGTGAAACTGCTCTGCGAAGCCCGGCCCAGCACCCTGGGCAACCAGTCCTACCACGCCATCACCGCCGGTTTCATCCTGGGCGCGGTGGTGGAGAAAGTCACCGGCGAGGGCCTCAACGCCACCCTGGACCGGGTGGTGCGCCAGCCCATGGGCATGCGCTACTTCACCTTCGGCGCCACCGGCCCGGAGCGCGCCCGCGACGTGGCCACCGGGGTGCCGATGAAACTGGTGGACCTGTTTTTGAACTACGCGGTGGGCGGCACTTTCGACGAGGTGGTGGAAGTGACCAACGACGATCGCTTCCAGCAGGCGGTGGTGCCCGCCGGCAACCTGTACGCCACCGCCGAGGAAGCCAGCCGCTTCTTCCAGATGCTGCTCAATGGCGGCCGCTGGGGCGACCATCAGATTTTCCGACCGGAGACGGTGGCGGCGGCGCTGGCGCCTGCTTCGCGGCGCCCCCGAGTGGACCGCACTCTGATGCTGCCGCTGACGTTCTCGCCCGGCTTCATGCTCGGCAATCGCGGCATCGGTTTGTTCGGGCCGGCGGCGCCGCGCGCCTTCGGGCACCTGGGTTTCATCAGCATCTATTGCTGGGCGGACCCGGACCGGGATCTGGCCGGCGCCTTGCTGACCACCGGCAAGGGGCTGATCGGGCCGCACCTCCCCGCCCTGCTTAACCTCCAATACACCATTAACCGCCACACCCGATAAGTCGCGGCGCTCGGTTCTCTCCAGCCGGGGGCGCGGGTCTGTGTTAGGCCCTTCCGGGAACGTCGTGAATACGTCCCTGTAGACTCCCTGTCGAACGTCCTGTTCTCCAGGGTCCCGGAAGGGCCTAACACAGACCCGCTTCGGGGTTGGCTTCCGGCGCTCCGGGTCATCGCCAGCGCCGAACCTTCCCGCAAAGGTCCGGGCGGCTCTTCTGACCCGTGGCGGTTCCGCTGCCAAGTGAGCGGGGCAATGGTGGTGCCTGGAGGGAGCTGTTTGGCCAGGGACGGCCAAACTAACAGCGGCCATGGATGGCTTGAGCGGTCCCGGAAGGCACCACCATTGCACCGCGTCTCCGATACGGAGCACCGAACACCGGAATAATCAGCGGACAAAAAAAGCCCGACGCGAAGGCCGGGCTTTTTATTCGAGGCTTGCGGGAAGCCTTCAGGGTTTGGCGGTCATCAGCTTGCGCTCCGCCGAGAGGCCCTTGTAGAGGCTGAAGCACATCACCAACAGCACCACCGTGAACGGCAAGCCAGTGGTAATGGCACCGGCCTGCAGCGCGTTCAACGCCTGCTCGCCACCGCCATACAGCAGGGCACCGGCGATCAGACCTTCCATCACCGCCCAGAACACCCGCTGGGGCACCGGCGCGTCGAGCTTGCCGCCGGCGGTGATCGAATCGATCACCAAAGACCCGGAATCCGAGGAGGTGATAAAGAACACCAGCACCAGCACGATCGCCAGGAAGGAGGTGATCGCGGTGAGCGGCAGTTCGGCCAGCATCTGGAACAGGGACAGGGACGAGTCGCCGACGCCGTTGGCGAGTTCGCCGATACCGTTGATGGTCTGGTGCAGACCAGAGCCGCCAAAGGTGGCCATCCACACCACGGTCACCAGGGTGGGCACCAGCAGCACTGCGGTGAGGAACTCACGGACGGTGCGTCCGCGGGAAACCCGGGCGATGAACATGCCCACGAACGGGGACCAGGAAATCCACCAGGCCCAGTAGAACACGGTCCAGTCGTGCAGGAAACCCTGGTCCTCGCGACCGATCCAGTTGCTCAACGGAATGATGTTGGCCGCGTAATCCACGGCGGTCTGGCCCATGCTGGTGAAAATCAACAGGGTGGGACCGGCGATCATCACGAACAACAGCAACAGCGCCGCCAGGCCCATGTTGATGTTGCTCAGCAATTTGACGCCGCCGTCCAGGCCGCGCGTCACCGAGATCACCGCCGCCGCCGTGACACCGACGATAATCGCGATCTGCACGTTGATGGCGTTGGGGGTGTCGAACAGGAAATGCATGCCCCCGGCGGCCTGTTTGGCGCCCAGCCCCAGGGACGTGGCCAGACCAAAGATGGTCGCGAGTACCGCCAGCACGTCAATGATGTGGCCGGGCCAGCCCCAGCAGCGCTCCCCGAGAATCGGGTAGAAGGCGGAACGGATCGTCAGCGGCATGCCTTTGTTGTAGGCGAAGAACGCCAGGGACAGTGCCACCACGCCGTAAATCGCCCAGGGGTGCAGGCCCCAGTGGTACATCACCGCGCCCAGCGCCATGTCTTTCGCTTCCGGGGTGTTGGGCGCCACGTTCAGGGGCGTGCCAAACCAGTCGGTGTAGTAGCCCACCGGCTCCGCCACGCTCCAGAACATCAGGCCGATGCCCATGCCGGCGGCGAACAACATCGCGAACCAGGACAGGGTGGAAAAGTCCGGTCGCGCGTCGTCGCCGCCCAGGCGGATTTTGCCGACGGGAAGAAAAATCAGGGCGATACAGAACAAAACGAAAATATTGGCGCCGACCATGAACAACCAGTCAAAGTTGTCGATGGTCCAGCCCTTGGCACCGTCGAGGGCCGTTTTGGCCTCGGCGGGAAAGATAAGGGTACCGATCACGAACGCAAGGATCAGCACCGCACTGATGAAGAAGACCGGATTGTGCATGTCCATCCCGAGGACCTGCACATTATCCTGACCCGCTTCATAGTCTGTTTCGTATTCCACGCTCATGGCATGACTCCATTTTCCGTGTCACGCGGCACCGGCTCAGAACCAGAAAGGCGGCGCCGCGCGGTCGGTTCGGTGTTGCCGAACCCTGAAGCCGGCACGGGGCCGGCTTGACGGCATTGCGTTTAGAAGTAGAAATCGAAGGCGACGTAGGCCGCATCGAAATCCGATTCGTAGACATCGCCATAGGCATTGATGTCGCCGTCGGACTGCAGGTATTCGAAGTAGATCCAGCCGGGACCGTACTGATAGCGAATACCGGGCGCGATGAACTGAACGTCATCGGCGTTATTACCGGTGGTGTCGGTGCTGGCCACGCCGGCGTCCACATAGTAGAACCAGTTGTTGTGGTTGTAGCCCACTTCCACCACATGGCGCTGGTTTTCGATCTTGTCGTCCACCGGCGCATCGGCGGAGGCGAGCAGCGCGTCCATACCATCGAAATCACGCTCGACACTGATAAACCGGTACTTGGCGGTCCAGTTATCCATCTCGAACATGTAGTGCAGATCGTAGGCCTGGTGGCTGCCTTCGTCGTTACTGGCGGACGGATTACCGGCGGCCACCGGCACCAGATCCTGCATCCGACCGTACTGAGCGGAGGCCCCGATGGTGTGATGCTCGAGGAAGGTCCAGTCAACGTTCAGTACGCCGGTCTTGATCTTGCGGTAGGTGGCGCTGGTACCCCAGTGACCGTTGTCGTCAACCGTGTCGGTGCTGTCCTCGCCCCAGTCGTCCTGGTGGTAATAGGCCGCGTCATAATGGATCGCGCCGGCATCACCACTCAGTTTCAGGCCCACGTCCATCTGGTCGCCGTAGCCGCCCTGCAGGCCGTCGCCGGGCCAGAAGTTAGTGGTTTTCCAACCGAACGGTACCTGGCTTTTACCCAACTTGAGACTGGTGTCTTCGGTCAGGTCATAACCGATCCAGGCCTTGTGAAGGGTAAAGTTGTCCCCACTGTTATTGTTAGCGGGGCTGGTAAAGGAACCGGTACCGATGCGGGTTTCCGCGCTGAAATGCCAAGGGCCGTGACTGCCGTCGTCATCGGCGTACAAAATCAGCGCCGGATCGGCGAAATTGCCGCCGGTTTCATTATCGAGATCCTCGTTGAACGAGGTCGAATTGAAATCAGAATTGGTTACGTTCTGATAGACCCACCAAACACCGGCGCTTAATTCCGCGCCAGCGGTGGCCGTGATCGGTGTGCATACGGCGGTCGCCGCGAATAAGCCCAGTGCGGACTTCGCAAAAATAGACTTTCTCATTATGGTCTCCCCAGCAGAAGTCATTACGCAGCCTAAAGATCACTGCACTGATGTCAAACCGGTGACCTTTTTCTTGCTCAGACTTTCACCGAAAAACCCTTATTGTCTCTGGCTTTCCAGCAATATAAAAAAATTGAAAAATCCAATGAACTTATTGCCACAGGCTGCTTTTCGTTCTTTATATATCCCCCAATCGGACGCAGGTTTCAAGGCCAAGGTGGAAATTCGCCTTGTGCAAAAAGCAGAAAAGGCGTGGACCTTTCGGTGCCACGCCTTTTAAAAACGTTCGATATTGAACGTCGGGCCTTCACATATTTTTGACGATGGCGTCGCGCACCGCGTCCAGTTCCGCGTCGATGGTCACCATGCGGGAGTCCTTGCACTGCTCAATAGCGGTGTCCGGATCCTTGAGACCGTTACCGGTAAGGGTGCAAACAATGGTGGACCCTTCGGCGATCTTGCCGGACTTGATGTCACGCATGGCCCCGCCGATGGAAGCGGCGGAAGCGGGTTCGCAGAAAATCCCCTCTTTCTCGGCGAGCAGCTTCTGGGCGGCGAGAATTTCGTCATCGCTGAGCTCGTCGAACCAGCCGCCGGATTCTTCCTTCACCTTCCAGGCCTTATCCCAGGATTGCGGGTTGCCGATACGAATGGCGGTGGCCACGGTCTCCGGGTCGGAGACTCGTTCGCCGCGCAGGAACGGCGCCGAACCCGCCGCCTGGTAGCCGAGCATCTTCGGCCGATCGCCGATCATCGGGCCACCGGCGTAGCGGCAATGGCCTTCGCAGAACGCGCATGCCTCGGTGACGATGTCGGTTTTGGTGGAAGAGTATTCGCAGTAACCGATCCAATGGGCGGTGATGTTGCCCGCGTTGCCCACCGGCAAGCAGTGGTAGTCCGGGGCGCGGCCGAGCTCTTCAATGATTTCGAAGGCGGCGGTTTTCTGGCCCTGCAAACGGTAGGGGTTCACCGAGTTAACGATGGTCACCGGTGCTTTCTCGGCCACTTGCTTGACCAGTTCCATGCCCTGGTCGAAGTTGCCGCGGATCTGCATGATCACGGCGCCGTACATCATCGCCTGGGCCAGCTTGCCCATGGCGATTTTGCCTTCCGGGATAATCACGAAAGCGGTGATCCCGGCGCGAGCGGCGTAGGCCGCCGCCGCCGCGGAGGTGTTGCCGGTGGACGCGCAAATAATGGCGTTGCTGCCCTCTTCCACCGCCTTGGTCACCGCCATGGTCATGCCCCGGTCCTTGAACGACCCGGTGGGGTTCAAACCCTCGTACTTGACGTAGATATCCACGTCCTTGCCGAGCAGGCGGGGGATGTTCTTCAAACGGATCAGCGGCGTGTTGCCTTCGCCCAGGCTGATCAACGGGGTGTCGTCGTTAACCGGCAGGTGGTCACGGTAACGATTGATCAGGCCGGTGTAGCGGTCACGGAATGGCATGTCGTATCTCTCTTAAGCGTCAAGCGTCCAGCGTTTCCACGCGGATGCGCATAATATTGTTGTCCACGGTGTCGAGGGCGGAGATCGCCGCCAGGGCCGCGTTCATGTCCCCTTCCAGCACCTTGTGAGTCATCATCACGATCGGCACCAGGCCTTCCTCGGTTTCCTTCTGCACCAGGGCTTCGATGCTGATGTGGTTGTCACTGAGGATACGGGTGATGTTGGCGAGCACGCCGGGCTTGTCCTGAACGTGCAGGCGCAGGTAAAAGCTGCAGGACACGTCGTCGATGGTAAGAATCGGATCGTCGGACATCTGGTCGGCGTGGAAGCCCAGGTAGGGCACCCGCTCGTCGTGGTCCACGGTCAGGGCGCGGCCCATTTCGATGATGTCCGCCACCACCGCCGAGGCGGTGGGCTCGGCGCCGGCGCCGGCGCCGTAGAACATGGTGGGGCCCACCGCGTCGCCGTCGATCATGATCGCGTTCATCACCCCGTTGACCGCCGACAGCATGGTCTCGCGGGGGATCAGGGTGGGGTGCACACGCAATTCGATACCGTGGCCGGTGTCCTTGGCGATGCCCAGGTGTTTGATCCGGTAACCGAACTGGGCGGCGCTCTTCACATCCTCGATGGTGATGCGGCTGATGCCTTCCATGTAGACCTTGGAAAACTGCAGCGGAATACCGAAGGCGATGGAGGCGATGATGGTGAGCTTGTGCGCGGCGTCCACGCCCTCCACGTCGAAAGTCGGATCCGCTTCGGCGTAGCCCAGGCTTTGTGCTTCTTCCAGCACTTCCTGGAAGGCACGCCCGCCCTGCTCCATCTCGGTGAGGATGTAGTTGCCGGTGCCGTTGATGATGCCCGCCACCCAGTTGATGTGGTTGGCCGCCAGACCTTCACCCAGGGATTTCAGGATCGGAATACCACCGGCCACCGCCGCCTCGAACGCCACGTCCACGCCGTTTTGATGGGCGGCCTGGAAGATTTCGTTGCCGTGTTCGGCGATCAGCGCCTTGTTGGCGGTGACAATGTGCTTACCGTTCTTGATCGCGGTGAGCACCAGTTCGCGGGCGGTGTCGGTGCCGCCGATCAGTTCCACCAGGATGTCGATTTCCGGATCCGTGGCCACCGCGAAGATATCCCGCGATACGCGGATGCCACTGATGTCGCACGCCGGGTTGTCGCGGCGGGCGCCGATGTGCGAAATCTCGATCGGGCGGCCCACGCGCCGGGCGATTTCCCGGGCGTTACGCTGCAGAACGTTGACCGTGCCGGAGCCCACCGTGCCCAGACCTGCTATGCCGACCTTTACCGCATTCACCTTGGCGTCCTCTCTCTTCATTCGCCGGCCACGCCGTCGGCGCGGAACATCTTCTTGATGCCGCGCAACGCCTGCCGGGTGCGTTGTTCGTTTTCGATCAGTGCGAAGCGCACATGGTCGTCGCCGTATTCACCGAAGCCAATGCCCGGTGACACCGCCACGCCCGCTTCCTGAAGCAACTTTTTGGAAAATTCCAGCGAGCCCATCTCCCGGTAGGCTTCGGGGATGCGCGCCCAGACGAACATGGTGGCGCGGGGCTTCTCCACCGTCCAGCCCAGTTCGTTAAGGCCGTCGCAAAGCACGTCGCGACGCCGCTGGTACATGTCGCGGATCTCGCCCACGCAGCTCTGATCGCCTTCCAGGGCGGCGATGGCGGCCACCTGGATCGGCGTGAAGGTGCCGTAATCCAGGTAGGACTTGATCCGCCCCAGGGCCTGGATCAGTTGCGGGTTGCCGCAGCAGAAACCGACCCGCCAGCCGGGCATGTTATAGCTCTTGGACAGCGAGAAGAACTCCACCGCCACCTCGCGGGCGCCTTCCACCTGCAGAATCGAGGGCGCCTGGTAGCCGTCGAAGACAATGTCCGCGTAGGCGATGTCGTGCACCACCCAGATGCCGTATTCCCGGGCGATGGCCACCACTTTTTCGAAGAACTCCAGCTCGACGCACTGGGCGGTGGGGTTGCCGGGAAAGTTAAGCACCAGCAGTTTGGGCTTGGGCCAGGCTTCCTTGATCGCGCGCACCAGCTCCTCGAAGAAGTCCACGCCGGGCACCAGCGGCACGTGGCGGATGTCCGCGTTGGCGATCACGAAACCGTAGGGGTGGATCGGGTAGCTGGGGTTGGGCACCAGCACGGTATCTCCCGGGCCCATGGTCGCCAGTGCCAGATGCGCCAGGCCTTCCTTGGAACCGATGGTGACGATGGCTTCGGTTTCCGGATCCAGGCTGACGTCGTAGCGGCGCTGGTACCAGTCGGTGATCGCCTTGCGCAGACGGGGAATGCCCTTGGACTGGGAATAGCGATGGGTGTCGCCGCGCTGGGCGGTTTCGGTGAGCTTGTCGACGATGTGCTTCGGGGTGGGCTGATCCGGATTGCCCATGCCGAAATCAATGATGTCCTCGCCGCGCGCACGGGCCGCCATCTTCAACTCGCCAACGATGTTGAAGACATAGGGGGGCAGGCGCTTTATGCGCTGGAAATCAGCTTCCACGGCGTCACCTTGGGCGGGGTCATTGGAAGCCGGACACATTAACGGCGCAACCCTGCGCCGTCAATGTAAAGAACCGGTGAACGGCGCCGCAAAGCGCCGTGTGGCGGGGCCTGGAGCGACCGGCCGCTAGAGGCCGAGACGCTGGTTAAGCTGCTCCGGCGTGACGTAGCCGCCCAGTTGAGCACCGTCCACGGAATACACCGCCGGCGTGCCGCGCACCCCGAACTCGAGACCCAGCTGATATTGCTCGTCCACGGCGGCGGCGCACTCGGCGAGCTCGGCGTCGGAGATCCGGTTATTCAGCTTGGCGGCGGTGAGCGCCTGGGCCGGTTTGTCGTCACACCAGATGTGGCGCATGTCCTCGGCGCTGCCGGCCTGCGGGCCGCCACGGGGGAACGCCAGATAATGCACGGTGATACCAGCGCCGGTGTATTCCTCGATGTGGCGATGCATCTTGCGGCAGTAACCGCAGGTGATGTCGGTGAAGGCGTAGATCTCGGCCTTTTCCTTGCCCTTGGCCGGATAGGTGATCAAAGCGTCCGGGTCGAGATCGGCCAGGCCCGCGGTGCGCACTTTCTGGTAGCGGGCTTCCTTGAGGTTGACCGGGCCGCTGTCGCGCAGCTCGATGACGTCGCCGGTGAACACCAGGCGGCCGTCCTCGGAGGCGTAGATGATCTCCCGACCGTTCAGCTCCACTTCCACCAGACCCTCGGCGGCGGGCCGGATGCCGGTGATCTCGGTGCGCGGAAAGGCGTCCTGGAAGTTGTTCTTGAAGGCCTTCTCGTCGATCTCCCCCGCTCCCTGGGCGACGGCGGAAACAGCCAGCAGCGTGGCCGCCAGGGTCGCCATACGGGCACTTAGAATCGCTTTCATCGTTGTTCTCCAGTTGTTCGGGTTCCCAGGCCCTTTGGAGCCCGGGTCCGCCCTCAGGTTCCCGAGCGCGGATGGTGTTGTTGGTACACCTCTTGTAACCGCTGCTGCGCGACGTGGGTGTAAATCTGCGTGGTGGACAGGTCACTGTGCCCCAGCAGCATCTGCACCACGCGCAGGTCGGCGCCGTGGTTGAGCAAATGCGTGGCGAACGCATGCCGCAGTGTATGGGGCGATAGCGGCTTTTGCACCCCGGCCCGCACCGCCAGCAGCTTGATCCGGTGCCAGAACGTCTGGCGCGTCATGAAGCCGCCACGGCGGCTGGGGAACAGCACTTCACGGTGTTCACCCAACAGCGCCGGCCGGGCATCGCGCAGGTAGCGCTCCAGCCAGTGCAGCGCCTCTTCGCCCAGCGGCACCAGACGTTCCTTGTCGCCCTTGCCGATCACCCGCACCAGGCCCTGGCGGGGGTTGACCTGGCTGAGCGTCAGGCCCACCAGTTCCGACACCCGCAAGCCGGACGCGTACAACACTTCGAGCATGGCCCGATCACGCAGGCCCAGGCTGTCGTCCAGGTCCGGGGCGCGCATCAGCGCCTCCACATCGGCTTCGGACAGTGTCTTCGGTAAGGCCCGGCCGGTACGCGGGCGGGCCACGTTGAGGGTCGGGTCCTCGGCAATGCGCCCTTCCCGCTTCATCCAGCGGAAAAAACTTTTCAATGCGGACAACTGACGCGCCACCGAGCGCGCGCCCACGCCCTGGCGGTGCCGGTCGGCGAGAAACGTCAGCAAGCGCTCCCGGTCGCAGCGGCCAAGGCCCAGGCCCGCGCCACCGAGCCATTCACCGAACTGGCGCAGGTCGCGACCGTAGCTTTCCAGGGTGTGGCGGCTGAGGCCACGCTCCAGCCACTGGTTGTCCAGCCAGGCGTCAATCAGGGTCTGGTCGGCGTCGCCGAGCGGCTTACGGGGAGAGTCCATGCCGCGAGTATTGGCAATCACGGCGCAAAACACAATCTTCGCCCTCACGCTTCAATCACGTTCTGGTTTTACCTTTTATTACCCGCCCCGGCGCGCTGGCGCAGGCATACTGAAAGCGATCAACACATCGGCCAAGGAGAACGTTTTATGGGCATTTTATCGTGGATCGTACTGGGGCTTTTGGCGGGCATTATCGCCAAATGGATCATGCCCGGCCGCGACGGCGGCGGATTTATTCTGACCACTATTCTCGGCATCATCGGTGCCATTGTCGGCGGCTGGCTGGGCGCCATGGCCGGCATCGGCGGCCCGGTGGGCTCATTCAGTCTGGGCAGCCTGGTGACCGCGATAATCGGCGCCCTGGTGATTCTGGCGGTGTTTCGAGCGGTCTCCAAGTAACCCGTCCGTCGAACAAGCCGGCATAAAAAAGGGCCACCCTGAGGTGGCCCTTTTTTTGGGAGCGTCCGCCGGACCAGAGGTCGTCTCCGAATTGCCCTACAGCAAAGGCTGAGACGACATGGCTCGCGGCGAAACAACCGCAAGCTGGATTATTGCTTGCGGATTTTTTCCTTGATCCGTGCGGACTTACCGGAACGCTCACGCAGGAAGTACAGCTTGGCGCGACGCACGTCACCGCGACGGTTCACTTCGATGGAATCGATGATCGGGCTGTGCAGCTGGAACACCCGCTCCACACCGACACCGTGGGACACTTTACGCACCGTGAAGGCGGAGTTGAGACCGCGGTTACGGCGGGCGATGACCACACCCTGGAACGCCTGCAGACGCTCACGGGTGCCTTCTTTCACTTTCACTTGCACGGTGACGGTGTCACCGGCGCCGAACTCGGGCACATCGGTTTTCAGCTGTGCCTGTTCGATTTCCTGAATCAGGGGTTTTTTGCCGCTCATGGCAGGCTCCTCGGTTCATTGATCGCTGTATTGCTGCCCGTCGTCCCGCGCTTCGAACTCGCGGATGTACTCGTCGAGCAACTCGCTCTCTTCCTTGCTCAAGCCCCGCTCCCGGCGGGCCTCCAGCAGTTCGGGACGCCACCGCCAGGTGCGTCCCAGTGCCTGCTTCAAACGCCAGCGGCGGATCCGTTCGTGATCGCCGCTGAGCAGAACCTCAGGCACCGACCGGCCCTGATACAGCTCGGGCCGTGTGTAGTGCGGGCAGTCCAGCAGGTTTTCCATGTCACCGGAAAACGAATCCTGGGCCGCCGAATCCTGATGCCCGAGCACCCCGGGCAACAAACGCGTCACCGCGTCGATCAGTACCAGCGCCGGCAGTTCACCGCCGCTGAGCACGTAATCGCCGATGGATATCTGCTCGTCCACCGACGCTTCCAACAACCGCTCGTCGACCCCTTCGTAGCGGCCGGCGAGCAGAATCAATTCCGGCTCCGCCGCCAGCGCCTCGGCTTTCGCCTGGGTCAGCGGGCAACCCTGGGGCGACAGGTAGATCACCTTGCCGCCGGTGGCCCGTTGCCGGGCGTGGTCGAGCGCCTTTTCCAGCGGCGCCACCTTCATCACCATGCCGGGGCCGCCGCCGAAGGGCCGGTCGTCCACGGTGCGGTGGCGGTCCTCGGTGAAATCCCGCGGGTTCACCGTGTCCAGCACCAGCTGGCCGTTCTCCACCGCGCGACGGGTGACCCCGAAGTCGGTGACCGCCCGCGCCATGTCCGGGAACAGGGTGATCAGCGTTATCCGCATGGCCTTGCCCCCGTTAGAGCCGGTTCGCTAAAACTCCGGGTCCCAGTCCACCCGCATCTCGCCGTGCTCCAGATCCACATCCAGAATCACCTGCTCGGGCAACCAGGGGAGCAACCGCTCTTCCCGGTCGAGACTGTCGCCGTCGCCGCGCACCAGCAGAACATCGTTGGCGCCGGTTTCCATTAAACTGTGTACCTGGCCCAGATCGCGGCCGTCGGCGAGTTTCACCCGCAGGCCGATCAGATCGCGCCAGTAATAATCGCCCCCGCCGGAACGGGGCAGCAGGTCGCGGGGGATAGCGATGTCCCGCCCGACCAGCTGTTCCTGGGCCTGGTCCCGGTCGTTGCAACCTTCCACACCGGCCACCAGCCCCTTGCCCTGCCGGCGCTTGCCGGTGAGCGTCACCGGCAGCCAGTGCTCGCCGCGACGCATATACCAGGGCTGATACTCGAAGATGTTTTCCATCGGGTCGGTGTGGGAAAAAACCTTCACCCACCCCTGGACGCCGTGGACCGCCATTACGCGGCCCACCACCAACACCTGCTCCGATGTCAGGGCGTTATCGGCTGCCGCCATCTTCAGGCGCTCGCTACCAGCGCGTTACGCGCTTTGCTCGGCTTCTTTCCGGGCTTTCTTGACCAGCGCCTTAACGCGCTCGGAGGGCTGTGCGCCCTCGGCGACCCAGGCGTCAACCTTGGCCAGGTCAATGCGCAGCGGGATTTCGCCGCCACGGGCGATCGGGTTGTAGAAACCCAGACGTTCGATGAAACGGCCATCGCGGGAGGTGCGGCTGTCGGCCACGGCGATGTGATAGAAAGGACGTTTCTTGGCGCCACTGCGGGCGAGACGAATAACTACCATAATTCAATTACCTTATTTCAATCCGGTTTCCCGGCCCGCGGCGCCCGCCGCCGGCCATCGTATCCGCTTGAAAACCCGCCCGGCGCCGTGAAACAGGCCCGGTCGGGTCGCGAAGGGTGCGGATTGTACGCCCATCCGCGGCCGAGATAAAGCCCTAGCGGCCGCCTCCCATGGGGGGCAGACCACCGCCGCCACCGCCCATGGGCGGCATGCCGCCACCGCCGCCCATGCCGCCCGGGGGCATACCGCCGCCGGGACCGCCGGAGCCGCCGCCCATCATGCCTTCCATGCCGCGCATCATGTTCTTCATGCCGCCCTTGCCGCGCATCTTCTTCATCATCTTCGCCATCATCTTCTGCTGCTTCATGAGGCGGTTGAGGTCCTGGATTTCCAGGCCGGCGCCAGCGGCGATGCGCTTCTTGCGCGAGCCCTTGATCACGTCCGGGTTGCGGCGCTCCTTGGGGGTCATGGAATCAATCAAAGCTTCCATGTGCTTCATCTGTTTCATGGAAGCCGGGTTCTGGGCCGCTTCCATCATGCCGCCCATGCCCGGCAGTTTGTCGAGCAGGCTGGCCATGCCGCCCATGTTGCGCATCTGCTGGAACTGATCCTTCAGATCCTCGAAGTCCATCGCCCGGCCTTTCTTGAACTTCTTGGCGATCTTGTCGGCTTTCTTCTTGTCCAGGGTGCGCTCGGCCTGCTCCACCAGCGACAGCACGTCGCCCATGCCGAGAATCCGGCTGGCGATCCGGTCCGGGTGGAACGGCTCCAGGGCGTCGGTTTTCTCGCCCATGCCGATGAACTTGATCGGCTTGCCGGTGAGGTGGCGCACGGACAGCGCCGCGCCGCCCCGGGAATCGCCGTCCGCCTTGGTGAGAATCACGCCAGTGAGCGGCAGCGCCTCATTAAAGGCCTGGGCGGTGTTGGCGGCGTCCTGACCGGTCATGGCATCGACCACGAACAGGGTTTCCGCCGGGTTGATGGCGCCGTGCAAACGGCTGATCTCGCCCATCATCTGCTCGTCCACGTGCAGACGGCCGGCGGTATCGACGATCAGCACGTCCATATATTTGCCGCGCGCCGCCGCCAGGGCGTTATTGGCGATCTCAACCGGGTCCTGGTCACCGGTGGAGGGGAAGAACTCCGCCTTCACTTCGCCGGCCAGGGTCTGCAGCTGGTCGATGGCCGCCGGGCGGTAGACGTCCGCGGACACCACCATCACCTTCTTCTTTTCCCGTTCCTGAAGGAAACGCGCCAGCTTGGCCACGGAGGTGGTCTTACCGGCGCCCTGCAGGCCCGCCATCATGATCACCACCGGCGGCTTGGAGGCCAGATCCAGGGCGTCGTTGGCGTCGCCCATGGTGTGCACCAGCTCGTCGTTGACGATCTTGACGAACGCCTGGCCCGGGTTAAGGCTCTTCAACACCTCCTGGCCGAGGGCTTTTTCCTTGACCTGCTCCACGAACTCCTTGACCACCGGCAGGGCCACGTCGGCCTCCAGCAGCGCCTTGCGCACCTCACGCAGGGTGTCGCGGATATTGTCTTCGGTGAGCTGCCCCTGACCGGCCAGGCCTTTCAGCGACTGGCCAAGGCGGTCCGTGAGATTCTCGAACATGATCATCAACCTCCAGATTTCGAGCGCTCGGCGGCGCTGACCGCGCGCACCGAGACGACAGGCCGCCGATTATAGGGCACCGATGCCCTGCCCGTCATGGCTGGCGCTTCAAAAGCACGGGTACCTGTGCCAGACTTCGGCGGCTTTTTCGGAGAAATCGCACCCTATGACTGCTGCCGAGGCCCTGGGCCTGATCGCCACTTTTTTATACGCGCTTTCGTCGCTGTTGCTGTACCGCCAGTTCCGCGGTCAGGCGGCGCCGTCGCGGGCGGTACTGATGCTGCCCGGCGGCCTGGCGGTGGCGGCCCACGCCGCGGGGCTGTATTTCCTGCTGGTCACCGACCAGGGGCTGCGTCTGGGCCTGTTCTCGGTGGCGTCCTGCATGGCGGCGGTGGGCGCCGGGCTGGTGCTGGTCTCCAGCCTGTACCGGCCGTTCCAGTGGATCGGCGCGCTGGTGTTTCCGTTCGCGGCGCTGATCATCCCCGCCAGCCTGTGGATCGACACCGGTTACAACGCTCACCCGCTGGAACACGGCATCGGCCTGCATGTGCTGCTGTCGATACTGGCTTACGCGGTGCTGGTGCTGTCCGCCTGCCAGGCACTGCTGCTGATGGTCCAGGACCGCCAGCTCAAGGACGGCCATATCCGCGGGGTGATGCGCCTGTTCCCGCCCATGCAGGTGATGGAGTCGATGCTATTCGACACCATCTGGCTGGGCCAGAGCCTGCTGACGCTGGCGATTCTGTTCGGCTTTATGTACGTGGACGACCTGTTCGCCCAGCATCTGGTGCACAAGACCGTGCTGACGCTGGTTTCCTGGGTGATTTTCGCGGTGCTTCTCGGCGGCCGTCATTTGCGCGGCTGGCGCGGTCGCACGGCGGTCCGCTTCACCCTGGCGGGCTTCGCGGTGCTGGTGGTGGCGTTCTTCGGCTCGCAACTGGTTTTGGAAGTGATTCTCGACAGGGCTTAAGTTTTCGACATGAGTATTGACGACCACACCCAGGCCATTATCCACCGTCTCTGGGATGAAATGGCCGAGTTGCCCGCCTCGGCGCCGGAAGTCAGCCTGAAGAAGCTGTTCTCCGCGATCAGCGCGCTGATCGACTCACCCCACGGGCTGTGGCTGTCCTCCCTGCGGCTCGCCGACGACGCCGACAATGACCCGCTGCTGGGCTGGCGGGCCCGCTCGGTGTTCTTTTACGGGGAACTGCCGGCGGACCAACAGGCCTACACCGGCGCGGTGAAACGGCTCGACAAAGGCATCCCGGACGAATCCACCTACAACCATGTGCTGCGCGCCGGAGCCTTCCGCGCCACCCTGCTGGTGGATCATGTCTCCGAGGGCTTCTACTCCGGCGACCACTACATCCACCATTATCTGGGGCGCGGCATCACCGACCGCCTGTTCGTGGTGATGCCGGTGAACGAGGACGTGGAAAGCTACTTTATGTTCGACCGGCTGCGTGATCAGCCCGACTTCACCGCGCAGGACCTGGAAATCGCCAGCTACGCCCTGCGCAGCCTGGGCTGGCTGAACCGGCAGGTTCACCTCAGCTACGGCCAGCTGATGGCCGACGCGCCGCTGACCCCCACCGAGCGCGGCGTGCTCAAGCATATGCTGGCCGGCAGCGCCGAAAAGAACATCGCCGAGGCCATGGGCCAGAGCCCGCACACCACCCACCAGTACGTGAAAACCCTGTTCCGTAAGTTCAATGTGCGCAGCCGCGCGGAGCTGACCGCCCTCTGGCTGGGCCATGGCTAAGCTTGACAGCCCTTCCCCACCCCCAAACAATGTGCTGCCAATAAGCAACGAAACGACTTCCTCTTGGACAGTTTCTCCGACGGGTGGCTGATCACCGCCCTGATCATCCTGATTCTCGGCTCCGCCTTCTTCTCCAGCAGTGAAACCGGCATGGTGGCGATCAACCGCTATCGCCTGCGGCATCTGGCCCGCCAGGGGCACCGCGCCGCCGTGCGGGTGGAGGGCCTGCTGCGCCGCACCGACCGCCTGCTGTCGGTGATCCTGATCGGTAACAATTTCGTCAATAACTTCGCCGCCACGGTGGCGGCGATTCTGGCGATCCGCTGGCTGGGCGACAGCGGCGCGGCGGTGGCGCCGGTGGTGATCACCCTGGTGATGCTGGTGTTCGCCGAGATCACACCCAAGACCTACGCGGCCCTGAAGCCGGAGCGCATTGCCTTCCCCGCCAGCGTGGTGCTCAAGCCCCTGCAGGTGCTGCTGGCGCCGCTGGTGTGGCTGGTCAACGGCATCAGCATGATGTTCCTGAGGCTGGCCGGCGCCCAGGCCCGCAACAGCGACGACGATCACCTCAGCCCCGAGGAACTGCGCACCGTGGTCAACGAGGCCGGCGGCCTGATTCCGGAAAAGCACCAGAAGATGCTGCTCAACATCCTCGATCTGGAAAGCGTCACGGTGGAAGACATCATGATTCCGCGCAACGAAATGGTGGGCGTGGACATCGATGACGACATGGACGAGATCATGGCCACCCTGCGCGCCAGCCAGCACACCCGGCTGCCGGTGTACCGCAGCGACCCCAACAACATGCTGGGCCTGCTGCACCTGCGCAAACTGAGCCGCCTGCTGCTCAAGGAAGACATCAACAAAGCGGAGCTGATGCAGCACACCGTGGAGCCCTACTTCGTTCCCGAAGGCACCTCGCTGAACCGCCAGCTGATCAATTTCCAGAACGCGCGGCGGCGCATCGGCATCGTGGTGGACGAGTACGGCGACGTGCTGGGTCTGGTGACGCTGGAGGACATTCTCGAGGAGATCGTCGGCGAGTTCACCACCGACCTGGCGGCCACCAGCCAGGACATCCATCCTCAGGAGGACGGCAGCCATGTGATCGACGGCGCCACCCACCTGCGCGAGATCAACCGCTCGCTGGACTGGGACCTGCCCACCGGCGGCCCGCGCACGCTCAACGGCTTAATTCTGGAATACCTGCAGGACATACCGGACGCCAATATCTCGATCCGCATCGGCGACTACCTGATCGAAATCCTGCAGGTGAAGGACAACATGGTAAAAGCCGCCAAAGTCCGCCACGCCTCAAACGAACCCGACGCCCCCTAAACGCGATCCGCGTCCGGCGCCCCCACCCAAGCAAAAATATCCCCCTCATGCCGCTCCACCAGCCGGTAGCCTTCATCGATGGCTTCCCCGGCGCGGTGGAAATCCATCAGCGCGAAATCCTCCAGCAGCGGAATCAGCGTGACTTCCGGCGGGTCACCGGCCATCCGCGAGCGGGTGATGCGGTCCTGCATGATATTGACGCTGGACGCCACCACATCGAAAAAGCCCGGCGGGCCGCCGTCCTGGGACGAAAAGTAGTGGGTCATCTTCTGCCACAGGCTGCGGTCTTCTTCGCTGTCGCCGCCGTCCGGCGGCGTCTGCCGGGAGAGATGCGCGCCCACCAGCTGGGCGTTCAGGTTCACCGCGATCACCACGTCGGCGCCGAACGCCCTCGCCGCCGACACCGGCACCGGGTTGACCAGGCCACCGTCCAGCATCCAGCGCCGCTGATGCTGTAGCGGCGAGAACAGCCCGGGCAACGCGCAGGACGCGCGGGCGGCGTCCAGCACCGGGCCCTTGCTGATCCACACTTCGCGCCCGCTTTTCATGTCCGTGGCCACGGTGACGAAACGCTTATCCAGGTCTTCAATATTCGGATTGCTGTGCAGCTTCTCGAAAAAGCCGAACAGCTTCTCACCCTTCACCACGCCGCCGGAAAAGGTGAAATCCATCAGCCCGAACACGTCCTTGGTGGTCAGGGTGCGCACCCAGTCACCGAACTCCTTCAGGGCGCCGCTCACGTAGGCGCCCCCCACCAGGGCACCGATGGAGGTGCCAGCCACCACATCGATTTCGATGCCGCGCTCTTCCAGCGCCTGGATAATGCCGATGTGCGCCCAGCCCCGGGCGGACCCGCTGCCCAGCGCCAGCCCCACGCGAGGACGAGCGGGCAGTAATGGCTGTTCCTTCTCGCTCACGGCTGCTCCTTCGTCACCATGCACGGCACCGGCTCGCCGGCCATGCGCTGCTGACAACGAACCAGCACCTCGCGGCGCTCCTCCACCGGCAACAGGCCCCAGTAGCTGATCTCTCGGCCGGTGCGGAAACACCCCACGCAGATATCGTCGCCATCCAGGGCGCAGATCGATACGCAGGGCGATACCGGATCCTGCTGCGCCGCCGGAGCGTCGTGAAAATCCGGGTCTTTATTGAAAGCGCTCATCGACTTCCAGGTGTTCATCGAAGTGTTTGGCGTGGGCGGCGTAGTGCTGGCTGCTCATGGTCAGCATCGCCTTGTGGCCGTCGGAAATCTCCTTGACCACCTTGGCCGGCGCGCCCATCACCAGGGAATTGTCGGGGATTTCCATGCCCTCGGGCACTAGCGCGTGGGCGCCGATGATGCAGTTTTTGCCGATTTTGGCCTTGTTCAGCACCACCGCGTTGATACCGATCAGGCTGTTATCGCCGATGGTGCAACCGTGCAGCATGACCTTGTGGCCAACGGTGACGCCGTTGCCGATCTTCATCGGCACGCCCGGGTCCACGTGCAGTACGGAATTTTCCTGCACGTTGGTGTTGTCGCCGATCTCGATCAAATCGTTGTCGCCGCGGATCACCGCGCCGAACCAGACGCTGCTGTTGGCGCCCAGTACCACCGAACCGATTACCGTGGCGTTGGGCGCCACCCACTGACCCTCACCGCGCATTTCCACGCGGCGGCCTTCCAGTTTATAGATCATTGTTCACCCGTCAGGTCGAAACGCACATCGGCGTCGTACACATGGTTGATCAAATCCAGAATCATAAAGGCCGTCAGGCCCCAGATCCGCTTGTCCTCGTAATAGTAGCTGGGCATGCGCAGGCGGCGGCCATAGAAATCGATCGGCGGCGACAGCTCCGGTTCCTCCTCCAGGAAAAAGCTCAGCGGCACCTGGAAGATGGTCTCGATCTCGCCGGGCTCGGGCGTCAGATCCACCCCCACCCGCACCACCCCCACGAACGGGGTCACCTTCATACCGAACCGGGACGCCAGTGGCGACAACTGACCGACCACTTCCACTTCACGCTGGGACAAGCCCACCTCTTCGTGGCTTTCGCGCAGAGCGGTGTGCAACAGGTCGCGGTCGCCGGGGTCCCGTTTGCCGCCGGGAAACGCCACCTCGCCGGCGTGGGTGGGCATGCCCTGGGCGCGGACCGTCAGTATCAGTTCCGGGTCGGGCTGGTCCACGAACGGCATCAGCACGGCGGCTTCCGGCAAATCCACCGGTAAGTCATTGAAAGGGTAGGCCGGCATACGCTGCCGGAGTTTCTCTAGCACGGAGTACTCCCAGTCTTGTTTCAAACACCAGTTTGAACAGGCGTCGCGCACCGGGCAAGGCCGGATGCCCTCTATTCACGGCGGTGCCTGCGCAAAACGCCCTAATTGCCGATCCACCGCCAAGCCATTAGGCTGTCGTTTCCTCATTATGCCGGCCAGCGGCCAGGCTCTCCGGTGAGGCTCCATAAGCAGGCGAGAGCATCAATGAAATATTGCAGCCATTGCGGCGAAGAGATTCTGTTCTCCATCCCCGAAGGGGACAACCGGCCCCGCTATTGGTGCAACCACTGCGGCGTGATCCACTACCAGAACCCGAAGATCGTGGTCGGCGCGATCCCGGTCTGGGAAGGCCGCTTCCTGCTCTGCAAACGCTCCATCGAACCGCGCGTGGGCTACTGGACCCTGCCCGCCGGCTATATGGAAAACGGCGAGACCCTGCAGGAGGGCGCCGCCCGGGAAACCTGGGAAGAAGCCTGCGCCACCGTGGCCATCGGCGACCTTTACACGGTGTTCAACCTGCCGCACATCAACCAGGTCTACATGTTCTTCCTCAGCGAGATGGTCAACGGCGACTACGGCGTGGGCGACGAAAGCGCCGACGCGGGCCTGTTCTCCGAGAACGAGATTCCCTGGGACGAGCTGGCGTTCCCGACCATCGGCCGGACGCTCAAGTTCTTTATCCAGGACCGCGCCAACGGCGGTGAGTTTCCGGTGCGCACTCAAGACATACCGCCTTTGAAGCGCAAACCTTCGCTGGACGACTGAACCTAACCAGGCAGGTCCTCAAGTTTCCACAGGTCGATGGCGGGCTCCTCATAGGGGTGCGCCAGCCGCAGGGCGCTGATCGCCGCGCGCAGGTGGTCTTCCATGCAGATGGTTTCCACCCGGAATTCGCGCACCGTTTCGACCTCGCCCTGGCCGCCTATGTAGGGGTCACTGCCCTCCAGGGGCCGGAACTGGCCCTGGCCGGCGACCTGAAAGCTGCAGCAGTCATAGTTGCCGATGCGGCCGGCGCCGGCCTCGAAGACGGCGTTCTTCACCGCTTCGGCATGGTCTTCGGGGACGTAGAAGCAAAGCTTGTAGACGGTCATCGGGCCTCCCTGGCGGACCGCCCGGGTTCAGGCGGTCTCGCGGTCGTTGTCGGCGGGCTCGGCCAGGTGCGCGTAAGCGTCGCGCAACTGGTAGTCGCCCTGGGATGAAATCCAAACTCCCGTGGCGGACACGGTCTGGGTATCTCCGGCGAACACCTTGGCTTCGGTGAGCAGCTTGCGCCCTTCCACTTTCGCCACCCGGGACTCGAAACGGATCTCCGTGTTCAGCGGCGTGGGCGCCATGTAGCGGATGTTGAGCGTGCCGGTCATGCCCAGGCCGGTGACGAAATCCTGACACTTGGCCATCAGCATATCCAGCGCCAGGGACAGCACGCCGCCGTGCACCTTGCCCGGCGGACCCATGAACAGCCGCCCGAAGGTGGCCCGGCCACGCACGGTGTCGCCGTCCAGCCACAGCTCCAGCGGCGGCGACAGCGGCGTCGCCTGGCCGGTAAGGATTTCAAAGTCGGCCATGTCCAGCGCGTCCTGGCGGCTGCCCTTGCCGACGATCAACCGGCCGAGAATATCGCGCATACTGCGATGACCATGCCCTTCCAGGCGTTCGCGCAACGCCCGCGCCTGCGCCGTGTAGTCCGCCAACGCCGCCTCATCCGCATCCAGCCGGATCAACTGTTCACTGATCGCCTTCAACTCGCCCGCCAACTCCCGGCGCCGCTCGGACACCGCCGTCGGCGCCGGCGACTCCGCAATCAACATATCGAAATAGTTATACATCTCGTCCGCCATACTCCCCCACTCCAAATCCCGCAAAAGCGCTCAGTCTTTTGACTTTGCCTTTCGCTATCAACTATCAATTATCAACTATCAACTGCCTTCACCCGACCCATCGACGCGCGTTAGCAAACAACCGATACCAGGGCCCGTTCTCAAACCGACGCCAATCATCCGGAATCCAGCTGTTCTGCAGCACGCGGAACACCCGCTCCGGGTGCGGCATCATGATGGTGGCCCGGCCGTCGCGGGAGGTGAAGCCGGTGACGCCCTGGGCGGAGCCGTTGGGGTTGGCGGGGTACTGCTCCGCCGGGTTGCCCAGGCTGTCCACGTAGCGCAGCGCCAGCAGACGCTGCTCGATGTTGCGGTTGAGGTCCTGGTCGCTGATCTCGGCGCGGCCTTCGCCGTGGGCCACGGCGATCGGCAGACGGGTGCCGGCCATGTCACGCAGCAATATGGACGGCGAGTCCTGGATTTCCACCAGCGAGGTGCGCGCCTCGAACTGCTCGCTCAGGTTGCGCACGAAGTGCGGCCAGTGCTCGGCGCCGGGAATCAGATCCTTCAGGTTGGACAGCATCTGGCAGCCGTTGCAGACCCCCAGCGAGAAGGTGTCCTCGCGGAAGAAGAAACGGTTAAAGGCGTCGCGCAGGCCCGGGTTGTAGAGAATGCTCTTGGCCCAGCCCTCGCCGGCGCCCAGCACGTCGCCGTAGGAGAAGCCGCCGCAGGCCACCAGGCCTTTCATGTCGTCCAGGCTGACGCGGCCGGCCAGCAGGTCGCTCATGTGCACGTCCATGGCGCTGAACCCGGCGCGGTCGAAGGCGGCGGCCATTTCCATGTGGCCGTTAACGCCCTGCTCGCGCAGGATCGCCACCTTGGGGCGAGCGCCGGTGTTGATGAACGGGCTGGCCACGTCCTCGCTCATGTCGAAGGTCAGCCGCACGTTCAGGCCCGGATCGTTGGAATCGGCGATCGATTCGAACTCCTGGCGGGCGCAGTCCGGGTTGTCGCGCAGCGCCTGGATCCGGTAGCTGGTCTCGGACCACAGCCGCTGCAGGCCCCAGCGCGGGCGTTCGCGCAACACCGCGCCGCCCAGGCGCAGGCGCACCACGTCCTCGTCGTTGACGGTGCCGACACTATGCACGCAGCCGCCCAGACCGGCGTCCTGGTAGCGCTGGCGCACCGCCTGCACATCGGCGGCGCGCACCTGGATCACCGCGCCGGCTTCCTCGGCGAACAGGGCCGCCACGGCTTCCGGGCCGTCGCCGGCGATGTTGTCCAGCACGATGTCCACGCCGGTGCGGCCGGCGAACGCCATCTCCGCCAGGGTGGTGAACAGGCCGCCGTCGGAGCGGTCGTGGTAGGCGAGCAGGCGCTCTTCCGCCAGCAGCCGCTGGGTCACCTCGAAGAAGGCGATCAGGTCGTCGGCGTCGTCCAGATCCGGCGCCACATCACCGACCTTGCCGAACACCTGCGCCAGCGCCGAGCCGGCCAGGCGGTTCTTGCCCCGGCCCAGATCGATCAACAGCAGTTCGCTGTCCAGGCCGGTCTTCAGCTGGGGCGTGGCGGTCAGGCCGATGTCGGTGACGTTGGCAAAGCCGGACACGACCAACGACAGCGGCGCCACCACGCTTTTATCGATGCCTTTTTCCTGCCAGAGGGTGCGCATGGACAGGGAGTCCTTGCCCACCGGGATGGCGATGCCCAGCTTCGGGCACAGTTCCATGCCCACCGCCTTCACGGTTTCAAACAGGGCCTGGTCCTCGCCCGGGTGACCGGCGGCGGCCATCCAGTTGGCGGACAAGCGAATCTGGCCCAGCGAGCCGATGTGGGCGCCGGCCAGGTTGGTGAGGGTCTCGGCCACCGCCATGCGGCCGGACGCGGCGGCGTTGACCAGCGCCACAGGGGTGCGCTCGCCCATCGCCATGGCTTCGCCGGTGCGCTGGTTGTAACCGGTGGCGGTCACCGCGCAGTCGGCCACCGGCACCTGCCAGGGGCCGACCATCTGATCGCGGTGCACCAGCCCGGTCACGGACCGGTCGCCGATGGTGATCAGGAAATTCTTGGACGCCACCGTGGGCAGGCGCATGACCCGCTCAATGGCGTCCTTGAGCTCGATGCCTTCGGTGGTGAACGGCTGGCGCTCGAAATCTTCCCGGTCGTAGGCGCGCTGCATTTTCGGCGGCTTGCCGAACAGCAGGTCCATGGGCAGGTCCACCGGCGCGTCACCGAAATGGTCGTCGGCCACTTCCAGATGTTCCGCTTCGGTGGCCTCGCCGAGCACCGCGAACGGTGCCCGCTCACGCTCACACAGCGCCTCGAAGCGTTCCAGGTCCTCCGGCAGCACCGCCAGCACGTAGCGCTCCTGGGCTTCGTTGCACCAGATTTCCACCGGGCTCATGCCCGGCTCGGCGCTGGGTATCGCGCGCAGCGACAGTTTGGCGCCCCGGTCGTGGTCGTGGACCAGCTCGGGCAACGCGTTGGACAGGCCGCCCGCGCCCACGTCGTGGATGGAGACGATCGGGTTGTGCTCGCCCAGCGCCCAGCAGCGGTCAATCACTTCCTGGACGCGGCGCTCGATTTCCGGGTTGTCGCGCTGCACCGAGGCGAAATCCAGCGCTTCATCGGATTCGCCGCTGGCCATGGAACTGGCGGCCCCGCCGCCCAGGCCGATCAGCATCGCCGGCCCGCCGATCACGATGATCTTGGCGCCCGGCGGAATCGGTTTCTTGTGCACGTCGCCGTCGCGCACGTTGCCCAGGCCGCCGGCGATCATGATCGGCTTGTGGTAGCCACGGCGTTCATCGCCGGCCACGCCCGGCGCCTGGATTTCCAGGGTGCGGAAGTAACCGCACAGGTTGGGACGGCCGAACTCGTTGTTGAACGCGGCGCCGCCCAGCGGCCCGTCGATCATGATGTCCAACGGCGAGGCGATGCGCCCGGGGCGGCCGTAGTCGTCCTCCCAGGGCTGGCGGAAGCCGGGAATGCACAGATTCGACACGGAAAAGCCGGTGAGGCCCGCCTTCGGCTTGCCGCCCCGGCCGGTGGCGCCCTCGTCGCGGATCTCGCCGCCGGCACCGGTGGCCGCGCCGGGGCGCGGCGCGATGGCGGTGGGATGGTTGTGGGTCTCCACCTTCATCAACATGTGCACCGGCTCGTTGCGGTAGCGGTACTCGCACGGATAGCCGGCGTTGCCGGGATCCGGATAGAAGCGGTCCGCCACCGGGCCGGCCACCACCGCCGCGTTATCGCTGTAGGCGCTGAGCACGCCTTCGCTGGCGTGCTTGTAGGTGTTGCGGATCATGGCGAACAGGCTGAGATCCTGCTCCTGGCCGTCGATGCTCCAGTCCGCGTTGAAAATCTTGTGGCGGCAGTGCTCGGAATTGGCCTGGGCGAACATCATCAGTTCGGCGTCCGAGGGGTTGCGCCCCAGGGCGGTGAACCGTTCCGCCAGATAGTCGATTTCATCCTCCGCCAGCGCCAGGCCCAGCTCGCCGTTGGCGGTGGCCAGTGCCTCGCGGCCGCCGCCGATCACGTCCACGCTGGTCAGCGGGCGCGGCCGGTGGTGGGTGAACAGCACCTCGGCGTCGTCCAGCCGGTCGAGCACCGCTTCCACCATGCGATCGTGCAACGCCGCCGCCAGCTCACCCCGGGCCGCCGGCCCGTTGAGCTTGAGCCGGTATTCGATGCCGCGCTCCACCCGCGCCACCTTGGCGAGGCCGGCGTTGTGGCAGATGTCGGTGGCCTTGGACGACCACGGCGACACCGTGCCCGGGCGCGGCACCACCACGAAGGTCTCGCTGTCCGCCGGGTCCACGGCCGCGTCCTCAAGGCTGGGGCCGTATTCCAGCAGGCTGTCGAGCACCTGCCGTTCGCGCTCGTCCAGTTCAGCGTCGCCTTCTTTTCGAGAAAGCGCCACGAAGTGCACGAAGCGGGCGGACAGAGCCTCTACCTGGGGCAGAGCTTCCAGCAGTTTTTCCTTTCTAAACGCGGATAGGGCCGGGCTACCGGGGAGGATCAGCATGGGGTCGGCTTTTCCTTTACGTGCAGGGGGAGAAATAAGGATCGCAATGATAAGGGATGGCCGGCCGAATTCCTATGCGCGCACCGCGGGGGCCGAAAAGATGCAAGCAAATATGATTGTTGGACAAAAATGATGGATTTTTGACCAGTTCCGATGGTAGATTCGCCGCGCACACGTGATGTAGGTCACAGCCGACCCGGGGGCGAGCGCCCCGATTTCCGGGTCCGGCGATGGACGGCACGGGCCGTACCGACCTGTCTGGAGCACACCCAGCAGAGGTATCAACGGATATGACAGTGCTACAACGGCTTCGCGGCATGATCCGCCCCGGCCGGCACCTTATTGCACCGCTCGCGCTGCTTGGCGCGGTCGGCCTGATGGTGGCCATGCGCCCCACCCCCACCGCCCTGGAACGCGTCCAGGCGCGCGGTGAGCTGGTGGTGGCCACACGCCCCTCCCTGACCACCGTCTACCGTGATCCCAATGGCCTCACAGGCATGGAATACGAACTGGCGCGCGGCTTCGCCGAACGCCTGGGCGTGGAACTGCGCCTGCTGGAGGTGGACAGCACCTCCGACCTTAGATACGCGGTACGCCGTGGCAAGGCCGACCTGGCCGCGTCCGCCCTGCTGGCCGGCAACGACGGCGACCAAGCGCTGCGCTACAGCACCCCTTACCAAAACGTGGACACCCTGGTGATGTACCGCCTGGGTGGCCAGCGCCCCACCGACGTCACCGACCTGATCGGCAAAGAGGTGCTGGTGCGCGCCGGCAGCCGTCACGCGGACATGCTGGTGGCGGCGCAGCTGGACCATCCGGAACTGAGCTTCGAGCAGGTGGAGAACGCCACCGCCGAACAATTACTGGCCCTGGTCGAGCAAGGCGACGGCGACTACGCCCTGATCAACTCCAACGCCTACGCGATTCACCGTTCCCTGTTCCCGGACCTGGCGTCCGGCTTCACCCTGAGCGTGGATCAGGGTCTGGCCTGGGCGTTCCGAGGCGACGCGGACCGCAGCCTCTATCTGGCGGCGCAACGCTTCCTGACCCAGGCCAAGGCGGACGGCACCACCGAGCGGCTGGCGGAGCGTTTCTACGGCCATGTGGATCAGTTCAACCTGTACGCGGCGCGCAGCTTTATCCGTCATATGGACGACCGCCTGCCCAGCTACACCGCCCAGTTCCAGGAAGCGTCCGTGGACGCCGGCTTCGACTGGCGCCTGCTGGCGGCAATGGCCTATCAGGAATCCCTGTGGGATGCCCAGGCGATCTCCCCCACCGGGGTCGAAGGCCTGATGATGCTGACCAACCGCACCGCCCGGGAAATGGGCGTCTCCGACCGCACCGACCCGGCCCAGAGCATCCGCGCCGGCGCCGCCTACCTGCGCAAGCTGCACGACCGGGTGCCGGACCGCATCCAGGAGCCGGACCGCACCTGGATGGCGCTGGCCGCCTACAATATGGGCATGGGCCACCTGGAAGACGCCCGCGTGCTCACCGAGCGCCAGGGCGACGACCCGGACCTGTGGCAGGACGTGAAAACCCGCCTCACCCTGCTCGACGACCCGGCCTACGTGAACCAGCTGCGCTACGGCGCCGCCCCCGGCGGCCAGGCGGCGGTGTACGTGCGTCATATCCGCCGCTACTACGACCTGCTGGTGTGGGCCAATAACTCCGACCGCCATCGCGCCAACATGGTCGCTCTCGCCGACTGATTGTGCGAGCGCGTCAGCGCCGCTGCCGAAAGAAGTCGCGCAGCAATTGCGCGGCTTGCTCCGCGCAAACGCCGGCGGTGACTTCGATGCGATGGTTGTAGAAACCCCGCTCAGGCAACCCCAACTGACTCTCGCAGACCCCCGCCCGGGGCTCCCGGGCGCCGTACACCAGCCGCGCGATGCGGGCGTGCATCAGCGCGCCGAAGCACATGGTGCAGGGTTCGATGGTGACGTAGAGGGTGGCGCCGGAGAGCCGGTAATTGCCCGCCCGGGCGGCAGCGTCACGCAGGGCGTTCACTTCCGCGTGACCAGTGGGGTCGTGGGCGATGATCGGCCGGTTCCAGCCCTCGCCGATCACCGCGCCGTCGCGCACCACCACCGCGCCCACCGGCACTTCGCCTTCCCCGGCGGCGCTTTCCGCCAACGCCAGCGCCCGGGCCATCCACAATTCATCGTCTTGCGCCATCGCGGGCTTCTCCGTTTCAGCTTACCGACATGGTACGGTCCCAGGTCGTCGCTTTCAGCTACAATCAGCCCTCGACGCGCCTCCGGGCGACGTAACCCTATGCAAAAAGGAGCCGCCACCATGACCACTCTGGGCACCCCCAATGCGCCCGGCGCCACCCGCGTGCTGCTGCTGGGCTCCGGCGAACTGGGCAAGGAAGTCAGCATCGAACTGATGCGGCTGGGCTGTGAAGTGATCGCCGTGGACCGCTACGCCAACGCGCCGGCCATGCAGGTGGCCCACCGCAGCCATGTGATCGACATGCTCGACGGTGCCGCCATACGCCGCGTGGTGGAACAGGAACAGCCTCACTTTATCGTGCCGGAAATCGAAGCCATCGCCACCGACGAGCTGCTCAAGCTGGAGCAGGAAGGCATCACGGTGGTGCCCACCGCCCGCGCCGCGCGCCTGACCATGAACCGGGAAGGCATCCGTCGGCTGGCGGCGGAAGAGCTGGGGCTGAACACGTCCCCGTACCGTTTCGCCGGCACCCGGGAGGAATACCTGGCGGCGGTGCGCGACGTCGGCCTGCCCTGTGTGGTCAAACCGGTGATGTCGTCCTCCGGCAAGGGCCAGAGCCTGGTGAAACAGGACCAGGACATCGACGCCGCCTGGGATTACGCGCAATCCGGCGGCCGCGCCGGCCAGGGCCGGGTGATCGTGGAAGGGTTCGTGGATTTCGAATACGAAATCACCCTGCTGACCGTGCGCCACCGGGACGGCACCTCGTTTTGCGCCCCCATCGGCCACCGCCAGGAGGACGGCGATTACCGCGAGTCCTGGCAACCGCAACCGATGAACGACGCCGCCCTGGTGGAGGCGGAACGCCAGGCCCGCTCGGTCACCGATGCCCTGGGCGGGCGCGGCCTGTTCGGCGTGGAGTTTTTCGTCAAAGGCGACCAGGTGTGGTTCAGTGAAGTGTCACCGCGCCCCCACGACACCGGCCTGGTCACGCTGATGTCCCAGGACCTGTCGGAATTCGCGCTGCATGCCCGCGCCATTCTCGGCCTGCCGGTGCCGCTGATCGAACAACGGGGCCCGTCGGCGTCCTCGGTGTTGCTGGTGAAAGGCGAGTCCACCGACATGCGTTACAGCAACCTGGACGAGGCCCTGTCGCAGCCGGATACCGATCTGCGCCTGTTCGGTAAACCCGAGGTGAGCGGCAGCCGCCGCCTGGGCGTCGCCGTGGCCCGCGCCGACAGCGTCGAACGCGCCCGCGTCAAAGCGAACAAAGTGATTGCCGCCATCAAGGTCGAGCTTTAACGGCCCGGCGTTTTCAATTCAACGGAGAGGTCTTTCATGTATCAGGATACGCACAGCAAGGTCATTGGTTATCTGCTCTGGATCTTCGGCTTCATGGGCGCCCACCGTTTCTACTATGGGCGCCAGATCACCGGCACCATCTGGTTCTTCACCCTGGGTCTGTTTTTTATCGGCTGGATCATCGACCTGTTTCTGATTCCCGGCATGGATGAATCCGCGGACATTCGCTACCGCTCCGGCCCCACCGACTACAACATCACCTGGATTCTGCTCACCTTTCTGGGCATCTTCGGCCTGCACCGGTTCTACATGGGGAAATGGATCACAGGGATCATCTACCTGCTGACGCTGGGTTTGTTCGGGCTGGGGATTCTCTACGACTACTGGACCCTGAACGGGCAGATCAGCAGCAAGAATATGATGCACGGGTCGCTTTAAGCGGCTACGCCGGCCGGCGGGATTCCATGCGTCTCTGGCATCCCGCCGGCAAGCGTTGCTTGCCTTTCGCGGGCAAGGCCCGCTCCTACAATTTTTCTCTTAGTTCTTCATGGCGTATTTGCCGGAGCCGAGGAAAAACAGCGCCACCGCGTTGAACAGGTAGAACGCCTGCAGCTCAATGGCCCAGCCACCGGTTTTGCTGAGCGCGAACAATTCGTTCATGTGCGCCATCAACAGCGCCACCAGCATATTACCCACGATCAATACCGCGCCGATCCGGGTGTAGTAACCGATGATGATCATCACCGGGGCGATCACTTCACCGATAAACACCCCATAAGCGAGAAAACCCGGCAGCCCATAGCCCTGCAGAGAACCGGAGATCCAGCCCACGCCGCTTTCCAGCTTGGCGATGCCGTGCAACAACAACAGCAGCCCCAGGGTCAGGCGCAGAATCAGTTTGCCCAGATCAGCGTTTTGCATAGTCCCTCCTTTTGATTGATATACCCACATTCATAGCGATCTATTGAACGGCTTTGCCGCCTAAAAGAAAAGCAGACGGCCCGCACTTTCGCTTTTCATGCACAGTCCGGTCACAGCCGGTCGGCGCACTTTTCTACAGTTCGCCCATTTACATGACGACCATCATCATTATATAAATGACAACCATCATCCAAAAGCGACCGACAAGCGCACGAGGCCCGACCATGAGAGTCAGCAAGGAACAGGCTGCAGCCAACCGCGAACAGATCGTCCACCAGGCCGCCCGGTTGTTTCGCGAACGGGGCTTCGACGGCATTGGCGTGGCCGAATTGATGAAGAACGCCGGCCTCACCCATGGCGGCTTCTACGGCCATTTCGACTCCAAGGAACAGCTGATGGCGGAAGCCTGCGAATACGCCATCGGCGTGACCGGGCGACGCTGGCGACGGCTGGTCAACGACACCGACGGCCCCTCCATGGACGCCCTGGCACACCGCTACCTGTCCAAGCGTCACCGCGACGCCCCCGGCGACGGCTGCGTGCTGGCCGCCCTGGCCGGCGATGCCGCGCGGCAAAGCCCGCCGGTGCGCGCCGCCTTCACCGGCAGCGTGAAGCGCTTTATCGACCTGCTGGGTAACGCCATCCCCACCCGCGCCAAAGCCGCCCGCCGGCAGAAGGCGGTGGCCGCCTGCGCCGCCATGGTCGGCGCGCTGGTGTTGTCCCGGGCGGTGGACGACACGGCGCTTTCCGAAGAATTTCTCGACGCCGTGGCCGCCCAGCTGCCCGGCACGCACTAACCCCGGATTTTTTAACTCGAACACTGGAGCACACCATGAGCGACGCCGCACTGAACGGCCTGGAAACCCTGCAAAAGCTGATGCGGGAAAAACGTAACCCGGCCATCGGCGACACCCTGGATTTCACATTAGTGGAAGTGGAAAAAGGCCGCGCGGTGTTCGAAGGCACGCCCTCGGAGAAAGTCTATAACCCGATCGGCTCGGTGCATGGCGGCTACGCCGCCGCGCTGCTGGATTCCGCCTGCGGCTGTGCGGTGCATGCCAGCCTGGACGCCGACCAGGCCTACACCACCGCCGAACTGAAGGTCGCCTACCACCGGGGCATGACCAAGGACACCGGCCCGGTCCGCGCCGAAGGCACGGTGATCACCCTGGGCCGCCGGCTCGGTTTCGCCGAGGCCCGCCTCACCGACCGCGACGGCAAGCTCTACGCCAGCGCCACCTCCACGCTCTTGATCATGCAGCGGTGACCACCGTGAACCAGGCCGCCACCCTGAGCCCGCCCCGCACCGCGCCGAACGCGCGCACCCGGATGATTCTGGAGGCGCCGGTGCTGCCCACCCTGCTGGCGCTGGCGGCCCCCAACCTGGTGGTGATGCTGGCCCAGGCGCTGGCTAATTTCCTGGAAAGTTACTACGTCGGCCTGCTGGGCGTGGACGCCTTGGCCGGTGCCGCCCTGGTGTTTCCGTTGGTGATGCTGATGATGATGATGTCCGCCGGCGGCATCGGCGGCGGCATCTCCTCAGCGGTGGCCCGCTCCCTGGGTGCCGGCGACCAGGACAAGGCCGACGCCCTGGCCCTGCACGCGGTGGTCATCGTCGTCGTGTTCGGCTTCATTTGCTCGGCCATCGTGATCGGCCTGGCCGCCCCAATCTACGCCCTGCTGGGCGGCGAAGGCGCGGCGCTGGGCGCGGCGGTGGCCTATTCCAACGCCCTGTTCTCCGGGGTCGTGTTTCTGTGGCTGATGAACGGCCTGTCGGCGGTGCTGCGCGGCGCCGGCAATATGCGCCTGCCGGCCATGGTGATGGTGGGCGGCGTGCCCCTGCTGCTGGTGCTCTCGCCGTTACTGATCTTCGGCTATGGCCCGCTGCCGGCGCTGGGCATCACCGGCGCCGGGCTGGCCCTGGCCAGCTATTACCTGATCGCCACGGTGATTCTGGCGGCGACTCTGATCCGGGGTCGCGGCGGTGTGCGGCTGAGCCTGCACCACCCTCTGCGGCGCGCCTTGTTCGGCGAGATCCTCGGCGTCGGCCTGTGGTCGTCGCTGAACACCGTGCTGTCCAATCTGTGCGTGGTGGTGGCCACCTTCTTCGTGGCGCGCACCAGCATGGAAGCGCTGGCCGGTTTCGGCCTGGGCATCCGCATCGAGTATCTGCAGATTCCGATTGTGTTCGGCTTCGGCACCGCCCTGGTGGCGATGGTGGGTATGAACCTGGGCGCCGGCCAGATTCAACGCGCCCGGCGCATTGCCTGGACCGGCGCGGCGGTGGCCGCCGTCACCACCGAAACCGTGGGCCTGGCGGCGGCGCTGTTCCCGGAAGCCTGGCTGGGCCTGTTCACCGATGACCCGGAGGCGATCGCCACCGGCGCGCTCTACCTGCGCATCGTCGCCCCCGCCTATGCCTTCCTGGGCGTCGGCCTGGCGCTGTACTTCGCGTCCCAGGGGGCCGGGCGCATGGGCTGGCCGCTGTTCGCCGGCGGCGTGCGGCTGGCCGTGCTGGCCCTGGGCTGCGCCCTGATGGCCTGGTGGCTGCCGGGCAATCTGGCCGCTTTGTGCGCGGTGATGGTGGTCGCGCTGATCGCAATGGCTGTGTTCAACGCCCTGCCCTGGCTGAGGAATGCCGGCGGCGGGGCCCACCGCGTGGTCACACCACGCCAGGAGTAGTGGTATGAAAGCCGTTATCGCGGGCTATGCCCGGTCCCCGTTTCACTTCGCCAACAAGGGCCTGCTCGCACCGGTGCGCCCGGACGACCTGGCCAGCCAGGTGGTCAAGGCGCTGCTCGCCCGCACCGACCTGGACCCGGCGCTGCTGGAAGATGTGATCCTCGGCTGCGCCTACCCGGAGGCGTCCCAGGGCAACAACCTGGCGCGCATTGTCGGCCTGCTCAGCGGCCTGCCCCAGGAAGTGGGCGGCATGACCGTGAACCGCTTCTGCGGCTCGTCCATGTCGGCGATCCATATCGCCGCCGCCTATATCGAAGCGGGCGTGGGCGATGCCTTTCTGTGTGTGGGCGTGGAATCCATGACCTCGGTGCCCCAGGGCGGTTTTAACTTCTCGCCCAACCCTTGGCTCCAGGACCACACCGACGCCTATGTGTCCATGGGCCGCACCGCCGAGAACGTGGCACAACGCTACGGCATCCCGCGCGGCGAACAAGAACAGATGGCCCTGGAATCCCACCACAAGGCGGCCGCCGCCCGGGAGCAGGGGCGCCTGCGTGACGAGATCGCGCGCATCCAGACCGGCACCGGCGAGTGGATCACCGAAGACGGCTGCATCCGGCCCACCACTTCCCTGGAAGCGCTGGCCAAACTGCCGCCGGCGTTCGACGACAACGGCGTGGTCACCGCCGGCACCTCGTCGCCGCTCACCGACGGCGCCTCCGCCGTGCTGGTCACCAGCGACGACTTCGCCACCCGCCACAACCTGAACCCCAGCGCGCGCATCCGCGCCGTGGCCAGCGCCGGCTGCGACCCGACGGTGATGGGCCTGGGCCCGATCCCGGCCACGCAAAAAGCGCTGGCCCAGGCCGGCCTGACCACCGACGACCTGGGCGTGGTGGAAATCAACGAAGCGTTCGCCTCCCAGGCGCTGGCCTGCATCGGCGACCTGCGCCTGGACCCGGCCACCGTCAACCTGGACGGCGGCGGCCTGGCCATCGGCCACCCGCTGGGCGCCACCGGCGCGCGCATCACCGGCAAGGCGGCGGCGCTGCTTCAGCGGGAAAAGGTGAAGTACGCCCTCGCCACCCAGTGCATCGGCGGCGGCCAGGGCGTGGCCACGATATTGGAAGCGCTGTAAATGCGGCGCTGGCACTACGCGTGGGTGATCGCTGCGGTCACCTTTCTGACCATGCTCTCCGCGTCGGCGGCGCTCGGTCTGCCGGGGGCGTTTCTCCGCCCCCTGGGTGAAGAATTCGGCTGGAACACCGAGCAGATCTCCACCGCGCTGGCGATCCGCTTCGTGCTGTTCGGCCTCATGGGGCCGTTCTCGGCGCTGTTTATTGAACGCTTCGGCCTGCGCCCGATCATGGCCGGCGCGCTGCTGTCGGTGGCCCTTGGCCTGGGCCTGTCCACGCAGATGACCGAGGTCTGGCACCTGATTCTGCTGTGGGGCGTGCTGCTGGGTCTGGGCTCGGGGTTGATCGCCCTGGTGCTGGGCGCGGTGGTCGCCAACCGCTGGTTCGAGCAGCGGCGCGGCCTGGTGCTGGGCATGCTCACCGCCAGCGTCGCCACCGGCCAGCTCCTGTTCCTGCCACTGGCCACCTGGCTGATCGAGGCGGTGGGCTGGCGCTGGGCGCTGATGCCGGTGGTGCTGTGCTGTCTGCTGGTGGCGGGACTGGTGTGGCTGCTGATCCGCGACCATCCCCGCGACCTGGGCCTGCGGCCCTTCGGCGCCCACGCCGACACCCCGGTGGAAGCGGCGCCCGCCCCCGGCGCCGCGCCGATGTCGTTCCTGGAGCCACTGCGCCTGCTGCGCGGCGCCCTCAAGAACCGGGTGTTCTGGGTGCTGTTCGGCACCTTCTTCATCTGCGGGCTGAGCACCAACGGCCTGATCCAGACCCACTTCATCGCCCTGTGCGGCGACTTCGGCATGGCGCCGCTGCCCGCCGCCTCGGTGCTGGCGATGATGGGCGCCTTCGACCTTATCGGCACGATTCTGTCCGGCTGGCTGTCCGACCGCTTCGACTGCCGCAAACTGCTGTTCTGGTACTACGGCCTGCGCGGCCTGAGCCTGTTCTGGCTGCCCTACTCCGACTTCACCCTGTACGGCCTGGGCCTGTTCGCCATGTTCTACGGCCTGGACTGGATCGCCACCGTGCCGCCCACCATCAAACTGGCCGGCCAGGCGTTCGGCCCGCAAAAAGCCGGCATGCTGTTCGGCTGGATCTTCGCCGGCCACCAGCTCGGCGGCGCCGTGGCGGCCTACGGCGCGGGCCTGTCGCGCACCCTGCTGCTCACCTACACCCCGGCGCTATTCGCCGCCGGCGCCGCCTGTATGCTGGCCGCCCTGGCGGTATTTCTGATCCGCCGCACGGAAACCTCGCCGCCGCCGGCGTACACGACCGGCGCCGGATAGGCGATACTGCGAGATCATAAAAAGAAGGAGAACGCCGTGACCGCCCCCCTGATCCTCGTTGAAACCGATGGCCCGGTTCGCACCATTACCATCAACCGGCCGGACAAGCGCAACGCAGTGGACCGGCCCACCGCCGACGCCCTGCGTAACGCCTTTCAGGAATTCGAGGACGACGACAACGTCAGCGTGGCGGTGCTCACCGGCGCCGGCGGCAACTTCTGCGCCGGCGCCGATCTGGCCGCGCTCGGCGACCCGCAACGCCGCAACGAAGTGGAACCGGAAGGCACCGGCCCCGGCCCCATGGGCCCGTCGCGCATGCTGCTCAGCAAACCGGTGATCGCCGCGGTCTCCGGCTACGCCGTGGCCGGCGGCCTGGAACTGTCGCTGTTCTGCGATATGCGCGTGGCGGAAGCCTCCGCCGTATTCGGCGTGTTCTGCCGACGCTGGGGCGTACCGTTGATCGACGGCGGCACCGTGCGCCTGCCGCGCATCGTCGGCCAGGGCCACGCCATGGACATGATCCTCACCGGCCGCCCGGTGCACGCCGACGAAGCGCTACGCATCGGCCTCGCCAACCGCGTGGTTGCCGACGGCGAAGGCCTGAAAGAAGCTCAGTATCTGGCGCGGCAGGTTGCCGGTTTTCCCCAGCGCTGCCTGCGCGCCGACCGCCTCTCCGCGTACCAGCAATGGGACCAGCCCCTGGCGGACGCACTCGCCCGGGAAGGCGCCGGCGGCTACCCGGTGGTTTTCGAAGAAGCCATCGCCGGCGCCGAACGCTTCGCCAAAGGCGCCGGCCGCCACGGCGAGTTCGAATAACCCACCGGGGCAGCCAACCCTCAGCAGTCGCCGATGCGCTTGCCGCTCATCTCCATGCGCATGTTCATCGGCCCCATGGGGCTTTGCATGTCGCCCGTCATGGTGCCGTTCATGCTGTCGCCCTGCAGCTTAAGATCCGCCGACATCGTGTAAGGCGAACCGTCCGGCCCCGGACAGGTCAGGCTGTAGCGCAACCGGGACCGGCTTTTCTCCATCTCGGACACCTCACAATTCTTCAGCTCGTCACCGCCGAACAGGTCCGGATCGGTGACGTCTTCCTGGCGCACGCAATCCTTGTTCTTCATGGTCCGGGCCGGCATCGCCTGGCCACCGGCGCTCATCGTCATGGTGGTCTGATATTCCCACTGGCCGGGATTGACGTTCGGCGTCTCCGCCGACACCAGCGCCGGCGCGGCGATCAGCAGGGATAGAGCACAAGCCTTCATCGTCCTCATGGTATTTCTCCTTTTAGCATTGGCGGCTTAGCCGACCCTAACGCCGCACGGCCTTGAGGCGTATCACCCAAACGGGGGAGCCCTTTAAGCATTAAAGGTCTATCAAAAACACCAAAGCCTGAATAAATAGCCTACGCTTCCCTGACGCTTTACACGCCCCTCCAATACAACAAAACAAGGATTACGACGGTAACAAGCGCCACAACTATCCAAGCCAATTTTTTCCTATTTTTTCTATAATGATCAGGCATAGCTATAAGCCAAACACCTAGAAAGCCAGAAAAAAAAGAAATAAAGTAATACCCCTTTATCAAGCTGCCCGACGAAACCAGCCATAAGAAGGCTATAAAAAGCACCCTGATCCAGGTTCCGCTTACCTTCATCAGCTATCCTCTTTGCATGCCCACTGTGCCGAGAAAAATGAAGCAGCCACCCCTCCGGCGAAAAACGATGCCCATAACGCCAAATACAGCGTTGTCATAATCAAAGCGATAAACGGCAGAAGCAAGAACGCAACACCAATCGTTATAAATATGCCAGCGAAAAATTTAGCAATTCCATATGAGTAACCGCAATTCTTTATATCCACAAACAATGATATAGCGGTAAGAACCTCATTTAAGATTCCTCCCAATGACTTCAACAACGGGTTTCGACCGAACTCATCAAGAATACCAAGTAGCCATGAAATTACATCTTTCCCATCTGGAGTAGATGTATTTGAGCCATTTTCGCCGCCGGCTATGAGATAGCCGCCAGCGCCTGTTTTGGGGTCGAGGACCATGTAGCCGGCGGAGGGGCGGCCGTGGAAGTTGATGGTGTCTTCGTGGGCGGTGACTTCCTTGCCGGAGCGGACGGCGTTGCGGATGTCGGCTTCCACGGAACTGCTCAGGTTGAGGGCGGCCATGGCCTGGCTAAGGTTGCTTTGAGTGATGGTCCAGATTTTCTGGCCTTCCGCCGCCGCCAGCTGCAGGGCTTTTACAGCGCTGATGCCGTGGGCGGGGTTGTCATCGGTGCTGTACATCTCTTCTGGCACCAGGTGTTCCATGGCGGACATGCGCGCGCCGTTGGCGCGGTTCAGGGCGACCCAGCGTTCCCGGTTGTTGTCTTTGTCGACCCGGATACTGCTCATATGGTCCACGTCCATGGTCAGCCCGCTGGCTTTTACGTCCCTGGGCATGCCGAACCAGTATTGCGGCTGCAGGCCGGTTTTGAAAAGGCCGTAGCTGGGCGCTCTGTAGCCGACGCTGTTGCCCTGCCGTTCGCCGACTTGGTCCTGCATGTCGTTGAGCGCAAAGTAGCCAAGGATGGTGCTGTAAAGCATGTCACCCACCAGTTGTTGTTTAGTCAGGCCAGCGTAGTCCTCGGCATCAAGCTTGGCGCGGGTGGCTTCCAGACTGGTTTCGATATCTTCGGCGGCCTGCGCGCTTATGCCTTGCAGGTCCAGGGCCAGCGCGCGGTATTCGCCAGCGATCGGGTTGTTTTCCGAGGTATCCCAGCCTCGCCCGGGTTGCCAGTAGCCCATCTCGGAGATCAAGCCGGAACCCATGGTCACTTCCACGTCCGGGTTGGCGACGATGTCTTCGTCGACGGCGAACTCGGCTTTGAGGTTGATCAGGTAGCCGGGCAGCGTGTCGGGGAGCTGAGCCGGATCCAGTTCACCATCTTCATCCGGTTGTGGCAGGTAACCTGCCAGGGTGTCTTCGTCTTCCTGCGTGGCGGGAGAGAAAGACACTGAGAGCTTTCGTCCGGCGAGCGCCACGGTGGGCTCCTCAAGAGTGAATAGCTCGGCGCCTTTGTAGCCGTTGGCGTCGGTGTGCAATTGGTATTTGAACTTCCAGCGCAGTGAATCCGACAGCTCCGGCGTGGTCAGTTGGCGGGTCACCAGCCGGTACGGCAGCGAAGGTGCCAGTTGTTTGTGGATGACCTCCTTGATGCCCTTGCTGCCCAGCACTTCGCCCACGGTGGCGTCCGGGGCCTGGCTGTCGATGTAGGCTTCCAGTTCCGCGCGGTAGTCCTCCAGGCTGTCTTCGATGGCACCGCCGGGCACGCCCTGCACCCAGCCTTCTTTTTCATTGATGGTGCTTTGTTGTTCGATGGTGTCGGCCAGCGCTTGCGCGTCGAAAGGCACTTCCTGATCCAGCGCCATGCCGTCGCCGTAGTCGTACTGCTTGAAGCTTGCATCCATGGGGATCCAGCTATCGCCCTGGCGATGGTCCGCGCCGCGGCTCGGGTGGAAGTCCACCCAGGCTTCCACCCAGACGTGCTCCAATCGGAAGCTGTCGACGCGGCCGCCACGGGTAAGGGCCGTATTCGGGATGCCGCCCTGGCCGAGCAGATTGCCGGCCGCGCCAGGCGCACGGACGCCACCCACCCAGTTCATTACCTGATCCGCCGGCATTTCCACGGTGCCCATGGCATAGCGGGCCGGGATGTCCGAGGCCCTCAGCAGCGCGATCAATAAGCTGGCCGTGTCGAAGGCGTTACCGCGACGGTTTTCCAAGGTGTATTCGGCGCCCTGGATGGAGCCGTAGCTGGGAACGAACTCGATGTTATTGCGCACCCACTGATAGATCGCCATGGGTTCGTGGTTCAGCTCTTCCGCCAGGGCTTTGATGGCTGGCGTAATCGCGGCGTCCAGGGTGCTCGCCAGATGCTCCTCGTCGGGGGTCACCGCGCTTTCCAACAGGAGACCGTCCATGGATGCCGATGAAGTGGCGACCTGGGCCCCCATATCGAACAGGGGAAGCCCGGTGCTGCGGCTTAACTCGGAGGCGCTGTTCGCGGGGGCGCGGGTCTGGTCCGGGTCCGGGGTACGCCAGGGAAGCTTGTTCGGGTCGAAGGGGTCACGCGGTTTCTCCATGCGGAACTGCGCCAGGAAGCCGGCCAGCTCCGTGGTGGCGACGCTCTGGGCGGCCAGTGACGCTGAGCCGGTTACCGACTGCAATTGCTCTTTCAAATGCTGATAACGTTGGAGATAGTCCGCCACCGCGCGTTCATGCCGGTCCCGAATTCGGGCACTGGCGTTGTTTTTCTCTAGCCGGACCTCGGTTTCTTCAAAACCGGCCAGCGCTTGCTGGTGCATCACCTTCGCTTTTTCCTGCAACCAGGTAAGGCGCTCCGTGGGCAAGGCATCGTCACCAAGACCCAACGCCTGGGCGGCACGCGCCATGATCCCGGTGTCGTCCCCGAGACGCTCATTCATGGTCTGTTGTTGCTGACGCGCCTGGTCGCGGATGCCGCGCAATACTTGTTCGAACGTCTGGTGCCGGGCTTCCCAGCGGGCCTGTTCCTGCTGCTCCTTGTGGCGATCGACTTCAATGGCCAGCGCCCAGGAGGGCCAGATGACGGCGTTAAGCAGCAAAAGGGTGGTCGCCAGGGCCACGGTGCGGCACAACGCACCGGCGCGACGAATCTGTTCCATGATGGTCTCCCCCAGAGAAAGTCCTTTTCCGTATGTTGATTTCATGGGCGAATCCCCCGAATCGCCCGGTCGAGCTCAAGCCGCAGCGCGCTGGCATCCGCATGATGGGACGCCGTCAGCGACGAGGTGGCTTTCAGCGCAAAGCGCAACGCTTTTTCCCGTTTGCCTTGGTGTAACGCGTGTTTCGCGGAGCCGAGTTCCAGCAGGGCTTTTTTCAAAGCCAGGTCCCAGGGGCTCTGCCAGTAAGCGGAACCGACCTTTTCATGGACCTGATCGAGGTCAGGGGCATCCTGGTCCAGCTCCAGGTGAAGCTGCTTTGACGCCTCCACTTGGTTGCCGGCCTGGTCTTCGCCTTCAAACACGGCCTCCACTCGCAGGCTCTGGTCGTTTTCGTCCGAGGCGATCCAGGCTTGCAGAACGCGGGTCTCTCCGGCCGCCAGATCAAAGCGCCATTGATCGTCGTCGCCCATATCGGGGACCGCGTCCACCAACGCCCCGCCGTTGTCCCAGTTCAGGCCGACGGTAACCGTCAACGCGGGCCCGGTATTCTCGACCGTCAGGCGTAGCGGCACCGGGTCACCGGCGACCGGGTTCAGAGTGGACGGCGCGGTGTGATCGAGCGCCTGCTCCATAAGTTCAGCCATCGCCCCTTGTTCTTCACCGCCGGGGTCCGAGAACGTCATTTCCGCGAGCCAGTCAAAGGCCAGGAATACCGTGCGCCCGTCTCCGTATTCATTGAGCGTGACCGCGGGCGTATTGGGATCCGGATGCGGCCAACCGTGGTGATGACCGGCATGACGTCCTTTGTGATGCGATGACGACTTGAAGTAACCGGCCAGATCCGCCCCGTGCAGACGGGTCGCCGGCGCCTGGCGTTGCAACAGCAGGGGCAACTCCCCGGCCTGAGCCAGAGCGCTGTCCAGTAAGGTGATGGTATGGGGCCGATGCGGTTTATGGCCCGGCCCATGACCCGGCTTCAGGCCCAGGGCCGTGGTCAGAAGCAGCGGATGCGGCCGGTCGCCGGAAGCATGGATCACGCCTTCGCCGCGATTTGCCGCTTCGCGAAGGTACTTGGCGTCCCAGTGATTCAGCGGCACACGATCGGCGAGCAGCAGATACTGATGGTGCTGACCGGCATGGAGCTGCCGCCGGAACGCTTTGGATGAATCCACCAGGGTGTGTGCACGGCTTGCCAGGAAGATATCCAGACCGGCGCGCTGCTCGGCGATCGCGGGTTGCTCCAACTTAGTGTCACGCCGATCGTCCCGGGCGCGCTCTTCCAGAGAGACCTCCAACACCTGGAAATCGCCCAGGTCATCGCCAGGCTCCGGCGGTTTGCCGCAATGGAATTTCTGCTTTCCGGTGGTCAGCGTGTTCCGGAACCACAGGAAGCGCGGGGTGGCGGTTTCCAGATCCCGGATCAGGAAGGGACTTTCCAGTGCCTTGGCGTTAACGGTATCCAGCGGATGGATCGGTTGTTCGAAGTCCGCTTTCAGTGTGATTCCGGTGACGGCTTCACAGGTGGAACGAACCGGGTCCGCCAGCACCAGCAAGCGTGGTGCATCGGAGGCGTATAAACCGGTCTCCATCGACAGCGGCTTCTCCTTAATCTGGAACAACGCCTGGTCCAGTTCTCGAACCTCGCCGTCCAGGCTCACGCTCAATGCACAGGCATGCCGTGTCAGGCTTTGCCCCGCAGTGCTGAACGAATCCGTGAACGTCAGAGGTTGATCGCCACCCAGGGTGACGGAGGTGCTTTCCGTGGCCAGGATTTCGCGGTTGTCCACATCAAGCCGGGTGCGCGTCACCGTCACAGCGCGCGAGTCGGCGTCTTCGGGTAACGAGACGCGGTAGCGGCAGGTCTGGCTGTCGCCCTGATACACCCACTCTTGAGCCAGGGTGACCTCGCCGGACACCGCAGCCAATGGGTCTCTGACCACATCAAACGTCGCCTGATCCCGCGCCAGCGTTTCCCCGTCCGCGCTAAGCAGAGTCCCGGCTACGTTGTGGGTGCCGGGCCGCGTGTTATCCAGCGCCACCGTGTCACTGAACGGCAGCACCTGCGCCACGGCCAGGCCGCTTACCGTGCGCTCCTCGTTGAGAAGCACGGCGCCGTCGGGGCCGCTGACCACAAGCCGGTAGCGGGCATTCTGGATCAGGGTGCTGGCGCTGGTATTTTCGAGCAGGCTCTCCAGAGCGGCGGTCTCGTCCAACCGGTAGGAGGTCCGCTCGGCACCCAAGCGTACATCCGCCACCGGAATAGGCGTGTCACCACCCTCCCGTATCACCAGGTCGGCGCTGTCGGTGTCGAGCGTGCGGCCATCAGCCGCGTAAAGCACAGCAACCGCACGGTAAGGGCCGGCCACGGTAACGCCGGTGTTCCATTCATCGACGACCCACCGCGCCTCGCCGGCCGCGAGCTCGGAAATCCCTTGTTCCGGGAAGCCAAGCACGCGAACTCCGTCGCTGTCCTCGATATGCAACGCCACCTGGTAATCCGCCGGCAGAGCACCGCTATTGGTGACCAAAGCGTCCAGTTCCAGCTGCTCGCCCGGCGCCAGGGTGTGGCTCGACAACATGAGAGAGACATCTCCGAGGCGCGCGGACACGGTCTCGGACGCCGTATTATTAACAGTGTTGCACTCGGAGACCTCACCGCTGATTTGCGCGCGGACGTGCACGTCGTCAGCGGACAGAATGGCCGCGTTGACGTCCTCCAGCACCACGGTCTGACGGGTACCGGATTGCAGGCCGCCGGTATACTCAACGTCACCAATCACCTGCCCTGCCGACGGATCGCCGTTGTAGAACGTCAACGTGACCGTTTCGGAGATATCCGCCGAGCCGGCGTTGCCCAGCACGGCCCTGAGGCTGACGGTTTGTCCGTTACCGTTGTCGAGGAGGGTCAGCGCGCCCACGGTGAGGTCGGCGATGCGCGTCTCTCTGGAAATCTTGCCGGCGATGCCTTCCATGTACGCTTCATAACCATCCACGGTGAGCACGAAGCCACGCTCTCCGCCGGCGGGCTGCGGAAACACAATGTTGTTAAGTAGGTTCACATTGGCGCTGGAACCCACCCCAATGGCATTGAGCACGCTAATGCCCGCCTGTTGAGCCCGTTCGGAAGCGGCCATCGCCAGGGATTGATTAGACTGGCCATCCGTGGACACATCGATGACACGCAGCGGGGCTGCCGGTGTGGCTTCGGTGATCAGGTCCGAGGCACGGTCGATGCAGCGGTCTATGTAGGTGCTACCGCCACGCTTATTAATAGCGCGGATCGCGTCACCGACTTCGGTGACGTTATCCTCTTCAATAATAACCGGATCCAATTCAACGTAGGCGTTGCTGGCGAATTGCGTCACCGACACTCGGACGCTGCCATCCCGGGGTACAATATCGGCGTCTTCGATAGCTCGTGCCGTGCCCTCGAGCTGCAGCTGGAAATCCGAACTGCTAACACTGCCGGAGGCATCCATGCACAGCCCCAGATCCAAATAGGGCTTTTGACTATTCACGCATTCACCGGCGGTGCTCTCCAGGTTGTTGCTTTCGGAAAGCTCGGTGACCGATTGCTCTGAATCCAGCATCACCGAGATAGGAGCATCCCGGAACGGTAAATCACCTTCGATGGCCAGTTCCAGATCCAGAGTGGTGTCCACTTCCACCGCTTCGGTGACAGCCAGGCTGCCCAGAACGGGCTCGTTATCGACACCCCAAACGCCGTCACCATCCAGATCACTGAACGCGATCACCTCGAACGGTTGGGTAAGATCGCTGTTACCCCGGTTAATCAGCGTGACGCCCAGCGCACCATCGGCGGCGAAGGTGGCCTGACTCGAAGTCAGCCCGGCGGTATCCAGGCCCTGAACGGCGAGATCGGGAAGCAGTGCGTCCACGCCAGGATGACGCATGCGGATTTCACCCAGATCAAGGTTGCCACCAGTGACCATGACGAGCGGAAACGCCTTGTCCTGATAGTCATCCAGTGAGAAGCGGATTTCATAATCGGCGAGCAACAGCCCCGGCACCTCGAACGCACCATCCTGCCCAGTGAGACCTTCGCCGTTCACGGTGGCGCTTCCCGGCGGCCCGACCTGGACCAGCACGCCTTGAAGCGCGTCACCGGTGCGTACATCCACCACATGGCCGGTCACGCTGTTGACCGCTTCGTCCTGAGGTGTGATTTCCACCTCACCCAAATCGTTGATGAAGCCGGCCTCCACGGCACCGGATCCGGTCAGCGGCAAATAGCCGTCCATACTGACTTCCAACGTCACGTCGCCCGCCACGAGCCCTGCAACCTGGAAGCCACCATCCTGATCGGTCAGGCTCTCTTGCTGATAGCCATCGCCTTCCACTAACACCCGGGCGCCTTCAATACCGCGTCCGGTAATCGCGTCCACCACGGTACCGGTAAAGCCGCCGGGCTGTTCGCCGCCGGGGGAGCCTTCCTCGACGAGGCGCGGCGAAAAAGTGATGTCGGCGCCCGATGCGGCCTGCGCCACGCCGGATGCCGGCTCAAAGCCGCCGGCGCTGACCGTCACTGTCAGTTCACCGTCGTTCAGTTCGTCCAGTCGGTAGAAACCGTCGGCGTCTGTGGTAGCGCTTTTGCTGTCGTTGCCCACCTGGGCCGTTACCATCGCCCCCGCTATCGGCTCACCGTCTTCTTGCGCCGTCACCGTACCGGACACGGTGACATCGCCGTCCGCCTCAGGATCCAGAGCCGGAGAAAATACCAGTGTCTGGCCGGCCACGACGTCGGCCTGACCCTGGGCTTGTCCGTAGCCCGGCGCCGACGCGGACACCGAAACAGTTCCTGCGGTGACGTCATCCAGCAGATAGCGTCCATCCGATCCGGTGACCACGGACGCGCCACCGGACAGCGTGATGGTGGCCCCGGGCAGCGGCGCGCCACTGCGGCGATCAGTAACCTGCCCGCGTATCAGCCCGGTGATCACCGGCTCGCCGGTATCCGGGTCGGTGGCACGCACATCCAGTCTAATCTCGCCGAGATCACGCTTGTCGCCGGTCTCCAATACAGTGTTAAGAATCAGCGACCGATAGCCGGAACGGGATACTTCAACGCGGTAATGGCCGCGCTGGAGATCGGTAAAACGAAAGGCGCCCACCTGGTCGCTGAGGGCGTCCAGGTCCTGCGCGCCTTGCAGGTCGATAAGCGCATTGGGCAGAGGCTGGCCGCTGTCCGCGTCGACAATGGTGCCGTTCAGAACCGTGAGATCCGCCGGCGCCTGTGTCGACAAGGTCAGCGCCCGCAGCGCCAAAGCGGTGGTGTAGGTGTCGCTTTCAAAATCGCCGGCGAGGTTCTGCCGGCTCGCCAAATCCGCTACCCAATCGTCGTAAGGGGATCGATCCACCGCTTCGTTCAATAGCGGAATCAATACTAAGGCCAGGCTCTCGGTGTCGTTCCCGGCGCCAGCCGCAAGGCGGTTGCTTAAAAATCCACGGGCATCGCCGAGCGCACTGGCGAGATTAAAGTCGCGCCGGAATTCCCATAGCGATTGCATTACCAGGGCACTGGTCTGGACCTGCGAGCTTTCCCCGTCCAGGCCCCAGCCGCCGTCTTCGTTCTGGTTATCAAGCAGGAAGCCGATGGCCTGGGCCACCGGCTCGCCGGTGATGTTGTACTGACGCAGTGCGGCGAGAGCGAACGCCGTGCTAAGCGGATCGGGCTGGTAACCCGGGAAGGCACCGAACCCGGAAAGCTCGCCCTTGCGGCGCAGCAATCGATCACGAAGCTCGCCATCCACGCCGTTGGCAGCGAGCCCCATGAACAGGCGCCGCGCCAAGTTTTCCGTGCTGGCGTCCGCTTCAGTGGTTTGTAGATAGGCCGGCAGACCAGCGATCACCGGGCCGCCGGACCATTCCGCGGCGCGCCACAGCTGCACGGCTTCCGAAGTGGCTTGAAAGCCGGTGGCCAGGCTGGCGCCTCCGGTCATGCCGCCATTGTCGGTGACCTGACTGGCCAACCAGCTACGTCCTTGCGCCAGATCAGCCTGTGCCGGTGATGACACGACTACCGTCATCAGGACGGCAAAAAGAAAAAACACTACACGAAGCCGGAAGCCTGGTCCGGCGAAAGGCGTCTCCATGCCCTACCCCCAAATTGCTATTCCTTGCGCTTTTGATCCCCCACGGACCGAGAGCAGCAAACCTTGAGCCGCCAAAGCTAGCAATGTTAACCAACAAGATGCATAAGCGATCGCTTACATCGACTGTAAGAAATCAGCCAGCCAGCAAAGAAGTGTGAACTCGGTCGCAAAATGCTCGCCAGCGGCTTACTGCACCGTCCACCAAACCGGCAGCAAGGCTTTCACTTCGCGGCGCGCGAAGCGGTCGTCGATCAGGTGCACCACACCCTGGTCGGTTTCGGTGCGGATGACGCGGCCGGCGGCCTGCACCACTTTCTGCAGGCCGGGGTACAGGTAGGTGTAGTCGTAGCCGTCGCCGAACAGGGCCGCCATGCGTTGTTTGAATTGTTCGTTGACCGGGTTCATCTGCGGCAGGCCGAGGGTGGCGACGAAAGCGCCAATCAGGCGCGCGCCGGGCAGGTCGATGCCTTCGGCGAAGGCGCCGCCGAGGACGGCGAAGCCGATGCCCTGGCTGTGGGCCTGGAAGCGTTCCAGGAAGGCGTCGCGGGCGGCTTCGTCCATGCGCCGGTCCTGGGCCCAGACGGTGAGGTCCGGGTGGCGCTGGCGCAGGGTGGCGAGGGCCTGGTCAAGGTAGTCGTAGCTGCTGAAGAAGGCCAGGTAGTTGCCGGGCCGGTGCTGGTATTGATCGGCGATCAGGTCGGCGATGGGGATCAGCGAGGCCGGGCGGTCGCGGAAGCGGGTGGAGATGCGGCGCGCCACGCGCACTTGCAGTTGGTCGGCGTGGAACGGCGACGCCACTTCGCTCCAGGCGGTGTTGTCGGGCAGGCCCAGGAGGTCGGCGTAGTAGCGTGGTGGCCGTAACGTGGCCGAGAACAGCACCGTGCTGCGGGTGCTTTCGAAGCGCGGGCGCAGTAGCGCGGCGGGGACCACGTTGCGCAAACAAAGACGGCTGGCGCGCCGGCCTTTCAGGCTTTGATGCCAGGTAATGTCGAACAGAAAGGCGTCGTCATCGAACAGTTCCGCCACCCGCAGAAAATGCAGCGCATCGAAGTAAAAGCGGGTGAGATCGCTGTCCAGGGCGAAGGGTTGCTCGGCCAGGTAATCGGTGATGGCGGCGGCGGTGCTTTGCAGCGTGTTCAGAAAAGCGATGGGCAGTTCCGGCTGCACCTGATAGTCGCTGTGCGGGTCGTCCGCTTCGCTGTCCCGGTTCAGGCTGTTCCATTGCCGGTGCAGTTTTTCGAAGGCTTTTTTGAGCGCCACCGGCGCGTGTTTTTTGACGGCACGAAAGGCGGCCTGATCCAGCTCGGCGGAGTACATGCCCCGGCCCCGCTCCACCAGGTTGTGCGCTTCGTCGGCGAGCACGGCGACACGCCATTGGTTGGTGGTGGTGAGGCCGTGCAGCAGCGCACTGAGATCGAAGTAGTAGTTGTAATCGCCCACCACCAGGTCGCTCCAGCGCGCCATTTCCTGACTCAGGTAGTAGGGGCAGACATTGTGCTCAAGAGCCAGCTCGCGCAGGCGCTTCTGGGTCAGGCGTGTTTCTCCCGCGGCGGCGGCGCGGGCGGCGGGCAGCCGGTCGTAGAAGCCCTGCGCCAGCGGGCAGGAGTCGCCGTGGCAGGCTTTGTCCGGGTGTTCGCAGCTTTTGTCGCGGGCCACCAGTTCAAGGGTGCGCAGGGGCGCCGGGTCCAGGGTTTCCAGCGCGTCCAGCGCCAGCTTGCGGCCCGGGGTTTTGGCGCTCAGATAGAACACCTTATCCAGCTTCTGGCCGGGCATGGCTTTGAGCAGCGGGAACAGGGTGCCGACGGTCTTGCCGATGCCGGTGGGCGCTTCGGTGAGCAGGCAGCGGCCGGTGCTGGCGCTTTGGTAGACCGCTTCCGCCAGTTCCCGTTGTCCGGGCCGGAAGCTCTGATGGGGAAACGACAACCGGGCCAGCGCCTGGTCGCGGGCCTCGCGGTGGGCCAGCTCCTGGTCCGCCCAGTGAATAAAAATCTCGCACTGGGTTTCGAAGAAGGCACGCAACTCTTCCGCGCTGTAGGTTTCGCGCAGCGGCGTTTCTTTTTGTTTGACGATGTCGAAGTAGACCAGCGCCAATTCCAGTTCTTCCAGCCCGCGTTCGGCGCACAGCAGCCAGCCGTAAATCTTGGCCTGGGCCCAGTGCAGGGCGCGGTGGTTGGCGGGCATCAGGTCCAGGTCGCCGCGAAAGGTTTTCACCTCTTCCAGGCGGTTACGCTTGGGGTCATAGCCGTCGGCACGGCCGCGTACGTGCAGATGCTGGTGCTCTCCTTGATAGACCCCTTTTAGAGCCACCTCGCTTTCGTAGCCCGCGCCCCGGCGGCCGGCCACCACGGCGTGGCCGGCGATGCCTTCCTGGGCGGTGGGCGACGGCGTGAAACGCAGATCCAGGTCGCCGGCTTTGGCGGTGAATTCGCACAGGGCGCGCACCGCTACGGTGTATGTGTTTGCGGTCATTGCCAGGCCACCTGGCAGACCGCCACCGGCAGACCGTGGGCGATAAAAAAATCCAGCCAGCGGCGTTGGTTATCCTGGAGCCGGTCGCCGGGGCCTTTCACTTCGATCATCCGGTAGCGGCGCTGCGCCGGCCAGAACTGGATCAGGTCCGGCAGGCCGGCGCGGTTGGCGGCGATGTCCGCCAGCAGACGCTCAAAACACAGCGCCAGATGCTCGGCGGGCAGACAATCCAGCGCCTGGGCCAGCAGCGCCTCGGAGAGCCGGCCCCAGTGCACGAACGGCGACAGGCGGCCGAACTTCTGCCGGTAGCGGGCCAGGATCCGCGCCCGGTGCTCGCCGTTCGCCAGGGCCTGGAAGCCGGCGTCGAATCCCGCCTGGCGACGGCGACGAAACTCCGGGTGGTGCAAATCCGCCGGGCCGCTCTGGAACGGGTGGAAGAAAGCCCCGGGCACGGGCGCGAAGATCGCGTCCCAGAACAGCAGCCCGAACAGGCCTGGAAGCAGGCTGTTTTCCACGTAATGGACCGGCGCTTCGGAGGTGGCCAGGGCCAGCGCCACGGCCTGCTCGACGCTGGCCGCCGGCGGCAGCGTAAGGTGCAGCACCTCGGGCCGGGCCGCCGGCGGCGTGGGGGGCCGGGGCAGGCCCAGCTTGCGGTGCAGCCGCGGCAGCAGGCGCCGCAGCTGCTGACGCTCCGCTTCGCTTTCCGGGGCCTGCTCGGCTTCCCGCGCCAGGGTCAGAGCGGCGTCATAGTGTTCCCGACGCTCCAGCACCCGCAGCTGGCGGCCCCGCGCGCCCGGGTGGCGGCAGTCTTGATAGATCGCGCCGGCCCGTTCCAACTCACCGGCGCGCTCCCATTCCCGGCCCAGCTTGAAACACAGCCTATCCCAGCGCTCCCGGGCCCAGGGGCTGTCCGGCGCCGGCGGCAACGCCGCTTCCACGTCTTCCAGCGCGGCGCCCGCCCGGAACTGTTCCCGGCAGGCATGCAGATGCAGGTAGGCGTCCACCTCTTGCCGGGTTTGAAACGGACGAGCGCCCTGGCTGAACGTCACCGGCTCGTACTGGAAGGTGCCGAGATCGCTGAGCACGAACTCGGACCAGTCCTGATAGAGATTACCGAAGAACATCAACCGGAAACGGTCGCACAGGGGCATCAGGGTAAGGCGGTACACCGGCGTGTCCGGCGGCGCCTGGTACACATCCTCAAGCGCGCACAGCGCTTCCAGCCAGTCGGCCTTGCGGGCCGAACCCGCCACTCCGACGGCGGCCAGCGGTTCGCGCAGCAGGTGGCGCAGTTCCGCCTTGGTGAACAGCCGGAACAGAGTCGGCAGGTCGAGCGCCGGGGCCGGGTCCAGCCAGCCGTGATCGATCAGCGGCGCGGCGGCGCTGAGGGTATCGCCGATCTCCGGGTAGACCAGTTTGTCGGCCCGGAAGTGCTCGCCCTTGCGCGTCACCATACGCACCAGCAAGGCCCGCGACGGCCGGGGCAGTTCTGCGAACGCCGACACGAACCCGTGCTCCTGGTCGTCGAGCAGATCGCCATGGCGGGACGCCACCCAGCTCAGCACTTCGTGGAAGTGATGCAGGTAGTAGAACGGATCGTCCAGGGTGACGTTGACGGCGGAGACACTGTCCATTTGGCTAGTATACCAATGGACAGTGGCCGCTCCAATCAGATCAGCAGGGTGGACCAGGCGGACACCAGTAACAGCAGCGCCATGCTCCGGTTGAACAGGCGCTGACTTTCAGGCCGGGTGATCCAACGCGCGGCTCCGCTGCCCAGCCAGGCCCAGACCGCCACGCCGGGCAGCGCCACCAGGAAGAACACCCCGGCGTACCACAGCGACGACACCACATCGCCCCCCTCGGGGACCGCGAACACGCCGGTGGCCGCCAGCGCCATGATCCAGGCTTTCGGGTTGATGAACTGCAGACCGGCGGTACCGATAAACCCCAGACGTCCATCGCGGCCAGCCTGGTCGCTGTCCACGCCGGCGGCGCGGAACAGTTGCCAGGCCAGCACGCTCAGCCAGGCCAACCCGGCCCAGCCCAGCAAAGCCCGCAACAGGGTATGCCCGGCCAGGGCCACACCCAGGCCACTGCTCACCAGCAGCAACACCGAGGCGGCACCGGCACTGGCGCCAAACATCATCGGCACGGCCGCGGCCAGGCCATGGCGCGAGGCGTTGGCCAGTACCAGGATATTGGTGGGCCCCGGGGTGACGGCGGCGACCAGGGCGAACAGCAAAAAGGAAGGTAAGGATTGCATCAGAGCACTCAGGCCTTTTCAGAGGCCGGCCAGTGTCGCCTGAGCCATCGTTTCAGTCTGGAAGCTTTGAGCAGAGGCGCCGGTATTGCGCCGGCGTGAGCGCGTACGCACGTCGAAACCAGCGCCCCAGATGGCTCTGGTCCGCGAATCCCACGGCGGCGGCCGCGTCCGCCGGCGAAAAGCCGCCCGCCAACAGCCGGCGGGCACGGGCTAACCGCAGCTGTACCAGGTAGGCATGGGGCGCCAGGCCGAAGGCGGCCTTGAACGCACGACTTAACCGAAAGCGGTCCGTGCCCAAAGCGGCGGCCAGGTCGTCCAGCCCCGGGTCGTCCATCATGTGATCGTGCAGGTACTCCTGGGCGCGGCGCGCCAGGCTGGGCATGATCAGCGACGGACCGCTTTGCTGTCGCCAGCTGACGTGGCGGGTAAGCCGGTCCAGCAAGCGGTCCAGGGCGGCCTGGCGCGCCATGCGGATATCACCGGTATGCAGGGCTTCGAAGGCACTGCCGATGGCGTGCGCCAGACTGGAATCATCGGACAGGGTGGCGGCGAACGCGATCTCGTGCCGAGGCGGCGCCTGTTCGAACAACCCCACCAGGGCTCGGCTCAGCCATTGCGGGTCCAGATACAACAGCCGGTAGGTAAAGCCGCCGGGCTCGGGGCCCACGCCATCGTGCACCTCACCGGGTTCCAGCAGGATCACCCGCCCCGGCGTGCTGACATGGCGTTCCCGGCGGGCGTGGAAACGCTGCACGCCCTGCTCGGTGAGACCGACCGCGTAGGTATCGTGCCAATGCGGATCGAAGGCGTGCCCTTCGAAGTGCGCGCGGATGCTTTCGATGCCGGTGTCCTGGTCCCTGGAGAAATCCACCCAGTTGGCGGTGTGCATGTCTGGCGTTGTCCTGCTCGACGGTAAATCGAATCACTAAGCTTACGACGTTTTCGGCCGACGATTCTGGAACATTTGTGACCGGTTCAGATCACGCCGTCGCGTTGCAGCTGTTCGATAGCGGCGGGGTCGAGGCCCAACACCTGGCTGAGCACCTCGCCGGTGTGCTGGCCGAGCAGCGGCGGCGGGGTCTGGTAGCGCACCGGCGAGGCGGACAGGCGCAGGGGGCTGCCCACCAGGGGCACGCTTTTCGTCAGCGGGTGGGAGAGATCAATGCGCAAGCCCCGGTGTCGCACCTGCGGGTCCTCGAACACCTGCTCGATGGTGTTCACCGGGCCGCCGGGGACGCCGGCGTCTTCGAGCAGACGCAGCCATTCGGCGGTGGTCTTCATCACCGTGGTCTGGCGCAGGGCGGGAATCAGCGTATCTCGGTTAGCGACGCGGGCCGCGTTGGTGGCGTAGCGCTCGTCGGTGGCCCACTCCGGGCGGCCGGCGACCTCGCAGAACCGGGCGAACTGGCCGTCGTTGCCGATGGTCAGGATGATGTCGCCGTCGGCGGCGGGAAAGGTCTGGTAGGGCACGATATTGGGGTGGGCGTTGCCCATGCGCCCGGGCGCGGTGCCGCTGGTAAGGAAGTTCATCGCCTGGTTGGCCAAGGTGGCCACCTGCACGTCCAGCAACGCCATGTCGATGTGCTGCCCTTCGCCGGATTGATGGCGATGGTTCACCGCCGCCAGCACCGCGATGGCCGCGTACAGACCGGTGGTGATGTCGGTGAGGGCGACGCCGGCTTTTACCGGGCCACCGCCGGGCTCACCGTCCGGCTGGCCGGTGATGCTCATCAGGCCGCCCATGCCCTGGATCAGAAAATCGTAACCGGGGCGCTCCGCGTACGGACCGTCCTGGCCGAAGCCGGTGATCGAGCAATAGATCAGGCGCGGGTTGATCGCCGCCAGGGAATCGTAGTCCAGGCCGTAGCGCTTGAGTCCGCCGACCTTGAAGTTCTCCAGCAACACATCGCTTTCCGCCACCAGCTCTTTCACCAGCCGCTGGCCTTCCGGGCGGGTGATGTCGATGGTGACCGATTGCTTGTTGCGGTTGGCGCTCAGGTAGTAAGCGGATTCGGAGGTGGGCGCGCCCTGGGCGTCGTTCAGGTAGGGCGGGCCCCAGGCGCGGGTGTCGTCGCCCCGGCCGGGGCGCTCCACTTTGATCACTTCGGCGCCCAGGTCGCCGAGGATCTGGCCGGCCCAGGGGCCGGCCAGAACCCGCGACAGATCCAGGACGCGGAGGCCGTCCAGGGCGCCCTTGGTCATTCGCCGGTAAAGGCCTGCAGGCCGGTCTGGGCGCGGCCCAGAATCAGCGCGTGCACGTCGTGGGTGCCTTCGTAGGTGTTGACCACTTCCAGGTTCACCAGGTGACGGATCACGCCGAACTCGTCGGAGATGCCGTTACCGCCAAGCATGTCACGGGCCAGGCGCGCGATATCCAGGGCCTTGCCGCAGGAGTTGCGCTTCATCAGCGAGGTGATTTCCACGGCGGCGGTGCCGTCGTCCTTCATGCGGCCCAGGCGCAGACAGCCCTGCAGGCCCAGGGTGATCTCGGTCTGCATGTCGGCCAGCTTTTTCTGGATCAGCTGGTTGGCGGCCAGCGGGCGGCCGAACTGCTTGCGGTCCAGGGTGTACTGGCGGGCCTTGAACCAGCAGTCCTCGGCGGCGCCCAGCGCGCCCCAGGCAATGCCGTAGCGGGCCGAGTTGAGGCAGGTGAACGGGCCTTTCAGGCCGGTCACTTCCGGGAACATGTTCTCTTCCGGCACGAACACATTGTCCATCACGATTTCACCGGTGATGGAGGCGCGCAGGCCCATCTTGCCGTGGATCGCCGGGGCGGACAGACCGTCCATGCCTTTCTCGAGAATAAAGCCACGGATCTTGCCGTCTTCGGTCTTGCCCCACACCACGAACACGTCGGCGATCGGGCTGTTGGTGATCCACATCTTGTTGCCGGTGAGGCTGTAGCCGCCGTCCACTTTCTTGGCGCGGGTGGCCATGCTGCCCGGGTCGGAACCGTGGTCCGGCTCGGTCAGGCCGAAGCAGCCGATCCACTCGCCGCTGGCCAGCTTGGGCAGGTATTTCTGCTTCTGCTCTTCGCTGCCGAATTCGTTGATCGGCACCATCACCAGGGAGGACTGCACGCTCATCATGGAGCGGTAGCCGGAATCCACCCGCTCCACTTCGCGGGCGATCAGGCCGTAGCACACATAGTTCATGCCGGCGCCGCCGTAAGCTTCCGGGATGGTGGCGCCGAGCAGGCCCAGCTCGCCCATTTCGCGGAAGATTTCCGGGTCGGTCTTCTCATGGCGGAAGGCTTCCAGGACACGCGGCGCCAGCTTGTTCTGGGCGTATTGCTCGGCGGTCTGGCGCACCATGCGCTCGTCTTCGGTGAGTTGCTGATCCAGCAGCAGCGGGCTGGCCCAATCAAAGGAAGCGTTCTGTGCCATGGAATTCGTCCTCTTCATTCCGGATTTTTCCCGGCGGGCCGCCTTCAGGCATCGCCAGCCGGGCTCTTTGTTGGATTTGCGGGCCATCCTAGAGAGAATCCAGGCCCGCCTTCAAACGATTAAATCGCACCGACCTGTGCTATTTTGTCACTTGTAGATACCAAGCGAGTGAACCATGCGACGCAAAATTCCCGCCACCACCGCCCTGGTGGGCTTCGAGGCCGCCGCCCGCCACCAGAGTTTCACCAAGGCGGCGGAGGAACTGGCCCTGACCCAGAGCGCGATCTGCCGGCAGATCGCCAACCTGGAGGACTTCCTGGGCGTCAAACTGTTCCGGCGCACCCGGCGCGGCGTGCAGCTCACCGAGGCCGGTCGCACCTACAGCCGCCGGGTCACCGCCCGCCTGGACGACCTGGAGCGCGACACCCTGGCGGTGATGGGCCAGCACGGTCCGGGCCAGACCCTGGAACTGGCGGTGGTGCCCACCTTCGCCACCCGCTGGCTGCTGCCCCGGCTGCGCCGCTTCCACGACGCCCACCCGGGCATCACCGTGAACCTGACCAACCGCACCCGCCCGTTCCTGTTCGCGGACACCGAATTCGACGCCGCCATCTATTTCGGCGACGGCGAGTGGCCGGGCACCCGCACCACCGCGCTGATGCATGAAGAGCCGGTGCCGGTGTGCAGCCCGCGCCTGCTCAACGCCAACGGCGTGCGCACCCCGCAGCAGCTCGCCGAACAGACCCTGCTTCAACAGACTACGCGCCCCTACGCCTGGCGGGAATGGTTTGATTCGCTGGGCCTGCGGGTGGACCAGGACATGGCCGGCCCCCGCTACGAGCTGTTCTCGATGCTCGCCGAAGCCGCCATGCAGGACATGGGCGTGGCGCTGATTCCGCCCTTTCTGATCCGTCAGGAGCTGGAGGCCGGGCGGCTGGTGGTGCCGTTTCAGCACAGTTACCGCACCGCCAAGGCCTATCACCTGGTATTGCCGGAGCGCAAAGCGGAAGACCCCAGCCTGAGCGCCTTCAGCGCCTGGCTGGTGGCGGAGGTCGGCGCCTTCAAGGAGACGGCGGCGTTGTAACGGCCTCCGGCAGGGGCGCGCTGTCCAGGGTTTTCAGGAAGGCGACCAGGTCCGCCACCTGGCGGTCGCTGAGGTCGGGGATCAGGTCCAGGGTGGCTTCGCGCTCGCCCAGGGTCTCGCCTTCCGGCGGAGCCAGGTAAAACCGCACCGCTTCCTCAAGGGTGGCGAAGCGCCCGTCGTGAAAATACGGCGCGGTGCGCGCCACGTTGCGCAGGCTGGGGGTTTTGAAGGCCCCACGCAGGCTTTCCGGCGGCGGCAGGAAACGCAGGCGCTCGGCGTCGTCATCGCCGCCGGCGTAGGGCCCGGCGGCGTTGAACGGGCTCGCCGTCAGGCGCCGCAACCCCCGTTCCCGGCCGGTATCCCGGTGGTCGGCGACCGGCAGGCCCAGGTTATGAAACGCCTGGTTGCTGAAGTCCGGGCCGCTGTGACAGAGCGTGCATTGTGCCTCGCCGACGAACAGTTTGAGCCCGCGCCGGGCGGCGGCGGGGAAGGCTTCGTTCGTTGGCGGGTCCGGGTCCTCGGCCAGCGCGGCGGCGAAGCGGTCGAACGGCGCGTCGTAGCGGATCAACCGGCGCTGCCAGGCGGCCAGCGCCACACCCAGATTGGCCATCACCCGGTTGACCGCGTCCCGGTCCGCCGCCGTCATGCGCCGCCAGGCGAGGGCCCCGGGCGAGTCCGGCGCGGCGTGCGGCGAACCCTGGGCGGGGAACCGCTCGCCGTCGGACAACGGCGGCAAGGGGCCGAAGCGGCGTTGGTAGGCGGCGCGCAAATCCCCGTTTCGATACAGCGTGTGCGCCAGGTTCAGGCGGTCGTTGGCCAGCTCGCGGGGGTTCTCCACTACCAGCAGCATTTGCGACCAGAGGCTGTCGGCGGCGCCGTCCCACTGGAACCAGGGGTTGTCCGCCACATTGATCAGGGTGGGGGTGTTGCGGGTGCCGCGCCCGACCGCCTCCGGCAGGGCCAGCCCGTCCGTGAAGGCGCGATCCGGCTGGTGGCAGGAGGCGCAGGAAAAGCGACCGTCCCCGGACAGCCGGCGGTCGAAGAACAAACGCTTACCGAAGTCCGCCAACGCCGGTTCCGACGCTTCCGGCGGGGTGTGACCCGGCGACACCGCCAGCGCCCGCACGGCGGCCCGCTCGGCGTCCGTGAAGGCGGTTTCGTTGGCGGCTTGGGAGGGCGTCGACACCGCCAGGGCCAGCGCCGCGACCAGGGCGGCGCCTTTGCAAAGCCTGCTCATCCCCCGCAGCAGGGCAGTGTCAGCCAGGCCTGGTCTTCGCCGTCGTCACCGTCGATGGTGACCTGCAGGGTCCAGGCACCGCCCATATGGAAATACAGCCCTTCCACCAGGATCAGGCCGTCGCGGACGCTCACCCGCGGCTCGGACTGCATGCCGTGGGCGAAGCCGTCGTCGCGACCGTGGCGCATGCCCGCCTCGACGGTGACGGCGGAGGCTTCCAGGGGCGTGTCGGGGTTATCCATGCTCACCACCCGCAAACCCAGGCTGAAGTGTTCGCCCTTGGGCAGCGGCTCGGGAGCCTGGCGCACCTCGACCCGGTAGAGCCCCTGCTCGCTCAACACCTGGGCGGGCACGGCGCCGGCGGCGTCACCCCCACCGGCGGCCAGCACGGACGGCGACCCGATCATCGTGGAAAGCAGGGCAACAAGCGGCAAGTAGCGTGCGGTTATCATTATCGGGCTCCCGGTGGTCCAAGCCCGACATCGTCGTCACGGCGGCGTGAGCCTTCCGTGAAACGCCGTGTTTACCCGGAGTCGCCGTCCGCTTCCCGGCGCCGCTGGGCACGCCCCAGCAGAAAGCCGGTGCCCGCCCAGGTCAGAGCAATGCCGGCGCCGATGAACATGGCCAGCCCCGGCAACTCGCCGAGCAGATCCAGCGCCCGTTTGACCCAGCCGCTGACCGCGTCGCCGCCGCGATAGACCACGGTGTCGATGAAGTTCTTGGCTTTGAACTTCTGCTGCGGCGGCACCACGGTGTAGAGCATCTCCCGGCCGGGACGCACCAGTGCGTACTCGCCAGCCCGGCGCGCCACCATGATCACCACGAACACGGCAAAGGTGGGCGCCAGCGCCAGCCACAGGAAGCCGGCGGCGATCACCACCGGCACCGCCACTAGCAGCACACCGATGCCCAAACGCTGGGCGATGCGCCCGGTGAGGAAAATCTGGGTGAGAATGGCGAGCCCCTGGACCACGGTATCGATCAGCCCGAACACCTGAGTCTGGCGGGTGGGGTCCGGGAAGTGCTCCGCCACCAGCCGCGCCTGCTCGAAGTAAAGGAAGGTGCTGACGCTGGCCAGCAGCACCACGAACACGGCGATGCCGATCAGAAACGGGGTGCGGACCACCTCGGCGGCACCCTCGAACGGGTTGCCGCCGAGCGGCACATGGCGGCTCTCTTGTTCCTGCTGCGCCCCGGTCGGCAACGGGTTGCGGTCGCGCCAGCGGTACAGCCACACCCCGGCGCCGGCGCTCGCCGCCAGTAACAGGGCCGCCAGCATCAGCAAGCCCACGTGGCCCACCGGCGCCACCAGCAACGCGCCCATGCCTGGCCCGGTGAGCCCGCCCAGGCTGGCGCCGCCAGCGATCATGCCGAACAACCGCTTGGCCTGGGTAGTGGAAAACACATCCGCCAACACACTCCAGGCCAGGGAAATGGCGACCAGATTGAACACCGACAGCCAGATGTAGAAGCTGCGCGCCGCCCAGGGGTTATCCGGCCAGCGCAGGAACACCGCCGCGAACAGCAGCAGGTTGGCGACGAAGAAGGCGTAGGCCCAGGGCATGATGCGCCGCCGGGCCACCCGCGACGCCAGCCAGCCGAACAGCGGCAGCACCGCCAGCGTCGCCACGAAGGTGCCGGTGAACAGCCACTGAAGATTGTCCACGCCGCCGGCCACGCCCATGGTTTCGCGCACCGGGCGCAGCATGAAATAGCCGGTGAACAGCAGGAAGAACATCAACAGACCGGCCAGCACCGCGGGCGCTTCCCGGTCGTGCAGATTGAACAAGCGCGCGAACGTACTCACGCGGCTACAGGTCCAGCGCGATCAGTTCCTGGCTCTGCGCCTCGCTGAGCAACGGCCCGTAACCGGCCTGCAGGTTGTCTCTCTGGTGCTTGGGTTTGCTGGTGGCGGGGATCACCGAGGTCACCGCCGGGTGACTGATGGCGAACTTGAGGAACATCTGCGCCCAGGACGCCACGCCCACTTCCGGCGCCCAGCCGGGCAGCGGCTTGTCTTTGACCTTGGAGAACAGATCGCCGTCGTCGAAGGCGCGGTTGATCAACACCGCCACGCCCTTGTCGCGGGCCAGCGGCAATACGGTTTTCGCCGCTTCCGGGGCGTTGATGGAATAATGGATCTGAATAAAATCGAGCGGTTCGTTGCGCAGGATCCGTTCCATCTCGTCCAGGCCGCGCTCCAGGTAGTGGGTGACGCCCACATACTGGGTCTTGCCCTGCTCTTTCAGCTCGCGGGCGTAAGGCAGCTGGGTTTTCCAGTCGCGCAGGTTGTGCACCTGCAGCAGCTCCACCTTATCGGTGCGCAGCGCCTTCAGCGATTCGGCCCACTGCCGCTCGGCCTCGGCGCGGCTGTCGGCGGCGATCTTGGTGGCCAGGAAACACTGGTCCCGCCAGCCGCCCTCTTCCAGCAGTGCGCCCAGCACCTTGTCCGCGCCGCCGTAGTTGGGCGAGGTATCAAACACGGTGGCACCGCTGTTGAAGAAGATCGCCATCACGTCCTTAAGGCGCTGGTATTTTTCCGAGCCGATTTCCGCCACGAAGCTGCCGGAAGTGCCGGCGCCGATCACCGGGATTTGCTCGCCGGTGGCCGGGATGGCGCGGGTGCTCAGGCTCTCGCCCGTGGGCAGCGCCCCTTTGCCGTCCGCCGCCAGTGCCGCGCGGTGGACGCCCAGGGCCAGGCCGGCGCCGGCCCAGAGGCTGGTATTCAAGAAATCACGACGTGAAAACATGGCACTCTCCTTGTCACTCTCCAGCAGTATTCTTTGCGGATACGCTACCTCACTAGACACTGGATAGGCGAAAAAGTATCCACAAAACGTGAACCCCGGAATGTCGAAACAGCACCCCCCGCGACGACTGTAAGACGACATCCGCCGTTAACAGGAGCGAACATGAAATATCTTTGTCTGGCCTATGAAGCGGAACAGGACCTCAAGTCCCTGAGCCGGGAAGAGTGGCTCGCATTACGCCAGGAAACCCTGGATTATGTGGCGGCGCTGCGCGAGCGCGGCGAGCTGATCGACACCCAGGCCCTGCAAAGCCCGGCCCGCGCCAGGGTGGCCCGGGTGCGAGATGGCAAACGTGCGGTGACCGACGGCCCGTTCGCGGAAACCAAGGAACAGATCGGCGGCTTTTTCCTGATCGAAGCCCGCGACGACGAGCACGCGCTGGAGATCGCCGCTAACTGGCCGTCCGCCCGCATCGGCGGCATCGAAGTGCGGCCCATCGAGCCCGAGTTGCGCGAAGAAGGACGTTACTGAAAGGACCTCACCATGCCCCCTGCTGTACCCGATGATACGAACGCGACACCGGCAACGCGCCGCGAATGGCTGGGCCTGGCGGTATTGATGCTGCCCACGGTGCTGCTGGCGCTGGACATGACGGTGCTGCATCTGGCCGCGCCGCACCTGAGCGCCGACCTTCAGCCCACCAGCGACCAGCTGCTTTGGATACTGGACATCTACGGCTTCATGATCGCCGGCTTCCTGGTGACCATGGGCACGCTGGGCGACCGCATCGGCCGCCGCAAACTGCTGCTGGCCGGCGCCAGTGCCTTTGGGCTGGCGTCGGTGATGGCGGCGTTCTCGGAAAGCGCGGAAACCCTGATCGCGGCACGCGCCCTGTTGGGCGTGGCCGGCGCCACACTGATGCCGTCCACCCTGTCGCTGCTGCGGAACATGTTCCAGGTGGAGCGCGAGCGCACCCTGGCGATCACCGTCTGGATGACCGGCTTTATCGTCGGCAGTGCCATCGGCCCGCTGGTGGGCGGCGCTTTGCTGGAATTCTTCTGGTGGGGCTCGGTGTTTCTTCTGGGCGTGCCGGTGATGCTGCTGTTGTTGCTGTGCGGGCCCTGGCTGCTGCCGGAGTTCCGCGACGAAGACGCCGGGCGCCAGGACCTGATCAGCGCCCTGCTGGCGGTGACGATGGTGCTGGCGGTGATCTACGGGCTCAAGGATCTGGCCCGCAACGGCGTGCACGCGGCGCCGTTCCTGTCGATGCTGCTGGGTCTGGGGCTCGCCGTTCTGTTCATCCGGCGCCAACGCCGCCTGAGTGAGCCGATGTTCGACCTGAGCCTGTTCCGCAGCCGCCATTTCAGCACCTCGGTGGCGGCCATGATGCTGACCATCCTGGCGCTGTCCGGCGCCTGGCTGATGGTATTCCAATACCTGCAGGGGGTGCTCGGGCTGTCACCGCTGCAGGCGGGGCTGGCGATGCTGCCGCCGGCGGTGGTGCAGACGGCGGCGTCCTTGCTGATTCCGGCGGCCACCCGCTATGTGTCGCGCGCGCGGCTGGTGAGCGGCGGCCTGCTGCTCGCCGCCGTGGGTCTGGCGGCGATGATGCGGGTCAACGATATCGATGACCTGACCCTGCTGGTGGTGGGGATGACGATCATGGGCATGGGCGTGATGCCGATGATGATCCTCGGCACCGACCTGGTGGTGAGCGCGGCGCCGGCCACCAAGGCGGGCGCGGCCTCCGCCACGTCCGAGACCGCCACCGAGCTGGGCATGGCGCTGGGCATCGCGGTGATCGGCAGCGTCGGCGCGGCGGTCTATCGGCGGCACATGCTGGACGCCATGCCGGCGGGGCTCGACGACGCCCAGGCCCTGGCCGCCGGCGACACCCTGGGCGGGGCCATCGGCGCCGCCGGGCAACTGCCCCCGGCACTGGCCGCCCAGGTGATGGACGCGGCCCGCGCCGGCTTTAACGCCGCCCTGCACACCAACTCGGCGATCGGCGCGGCGATCGTCGCCGGCACCGCGCTGATGACGGCGCTGTTATTGCGGGGCAGGCCGGCGAACAGCGCCGCCCCGGCCAGCGCGCCGGAAACGGTCGAGGAGTTTACTCGAACTCATCGTCCTGGCTGGCGAACGCCACGAACAGACACCCGGCGCCCACGTTGATGGCGCCGGTGGGGCTCATGGTGGATACCAGCAACTGGACGTTATGCTCGCGGGCCGCCGCTTCCAGATCGGCGTAGCCCGGCATGGTCGGCACCCGTGCCGCGTCGCCTGCGTAACTGAGGCAAACGTGGCTGGACATCAGCCGCCCCTCGCGGATCTGTTTGGCCACATGTTCCAGCATTCGCCGCGCCGACTTCTCATAGCTCCGGTTCACCGTAACCGGGTTTTCCTCACCGCCGTGGATGCGGATCAGCGGGTGCATCGACAGCGCCGACCCCACGGTGAGCGCCACCCCCCGCATTGAATCGGAGAAGCTTTTACGCTCGCCCTTCTTAAAGCCCCGGTCACGTACGTAAGCGAGATTCTCGGGCACCATGTAACCGCAGATATTAGGCAGCAGTTCGTCGATGCGCAGACGAATCGCATTGCGGTTGGCGCCTTCCTCTATCATTTTAGCGACCTCACAAACCAATACTGCGGTGCCGGAAAACAGGGTTTTACTGTCGATCACCCGCATCGAAAAGGGGCCTGTCACGCCGGCGTCGGCCCGGACTTTCTGGTACTGCTTAAGAATCGAAAAGGAGGCCTTGGTGGCGTTATCGAAAATAAGGCTGCGCTTGCCGGACACGGTAATACAAAACACCAGGTCATAATCGATGACCAGCTGCTCTAAAAATACCGCTTGAATCTGGTCCACGGAATAGGGAATGGATTCCGCGTCGATGCCCTGCGAGTCCAGCTGCTCCTTGTAGAAGCGGTCAGTGGCCTGTTCGTCACGCTTATCGACCAGCAACTCCTTCCCCAGGCGGATGGAGATGGGAAGAATCTGGATATTATTTTTTTTGAAATAGGATTCCGGTAAATCGCAGGTGGAATCCACGACAATACCAATGCGCATTGTTCACCCCAGTTATTTTTATTTGAGGCAAACTTAGCATGACAACGGGCGCGCAACCACAGGGATAATGTAATTACAGATCCTTGCTGCCACCCGTGCCCGCCTGATCCGGATCCCGATAGGCTTTGGTGTCGATTTCCTCCAGGGCTTCGCGCACTTCCCGCTCGCTTTGCGGGCGCACCAGGCGCGCCACTTCCTCGCCTTCCTGAAGAAAGATCAGCGTCGGCCACTGTTTTACCTTGAAAGCCCGACCGAGCAAGCGGCCCTTGGCGTCCTCCAGTTTAAGGTGTCCGACCCCGGTAAAATCAGCGAACGCTGCCTTAATCAGCGGTGCCGCCGCCTGGCAGTAACCGCAACCGGGCTGGCCGAATTCCACCACCGTGGGCTCACGGATCGCCTCCACCTCATCGCGAGTGGGGTGATCGGTCGCGTACTCCGCGCTGTAGGTCATGGTGCTCTCCTTGCCATTCGTTAGCTGTGGACGATGACCAGTGTAGACACGCAGCCGACGGCACGGATACGGCGCGAATGCAAAATCCGGTTATAGCCGTGCATTGACAGACTGTCGGCGCGACGCGCATTTTGGTGCGATCACAACAACAAGATGAAACCGGAGCCTTAGCCATGAAACCAGAGGTTCGTCTTGACCTGCACCGGCGCACGCTGGACGCGCTCAACGGGACTCGCCCGGAGGGCCGGGCCGCACCCGGGGAAGTGCCGGTGGACCGCTATCTGGACGGCGACCGTACCGAGCGGGAGCTTGCCCTGTTGCGGCACCGCCCCCAGCCGGTGGCCGCCAGCAGCGAACTGCCCGCCGCCGGCGCCTGGCTGGCCCGCGACCGGTTGGGCATACCGTTACTGCTGGTACGCCAGGAAGACGGCGCCGTGCACGCCTTCCTCAACGTCTGCCGTCACCGCGGCGCCCGCTTGCTGGAGGAAGGCGGCGGCGACAGTGCCCGCGCCTTTGTTTGTCCTTACCATGCCTGGACCTATCGCCTGGACGGCACACTGAAAGGGCTGCCCCAGGCGTTCGGCTTCCCCTGCCTGAACAAGGCGGAATCCGGGCTCCGGCGCCTGGCCGCCCGGGAGCGGGCCGGTCTGATTTGGGTGATTGGTGACCCGGACCTCGCCGACAGCGATATCGATATCCACCTCGACCCGCTGATGGACGAACTGGAAGCGCTGGACCTGTCGACACCGGTCGCCTACGCGCCGCGCCACTATGAGGTGGCCGCCAACTGGAAGCTGTTGGTGGACGGCTCCCTTGAGGCCTACCATTTCAAAGTGGCGCACCGCGACACCATCGCGCACCTGTTCACCGACAACCTGCAGATTATCGACGAAGCCGGACTCAACCGGCGGCTCTACCTGGTGAAATCCAACCTGGACCCGGCCAACCCGCCGGACGCGGATCGCTTCGAGCCCCGCCGGCACGGCAACATCCTGTATTTCTTCTTCCCCAACACCACCGTGCTGGTGCAGCCCGACCACGCCCAGTTCAGTACCCTCGAACCGCTCGGGCCGGGCCGCACCCGCGTGCACGAAATCACCCTTCTGCCCGCCGCCCCCGACAGCGATAAAGCGGAACGCTACTGGCAGGCCAATGTGGATTTGTACCGGCGCACCCTGGCCGAGGACTACAGCCTGTCGGAATCGATTCAAAAAGGCCTTTCGTCCGGTGCCAACCGGGTACTCACCTTCGGCACTTTCGAGTACAGCGCGCCGCGCTTTCACCGGCAATTGGAAGCGCAGCTGGGCGCTCCCGACGGAGTGCCGTGAATCGCGAGGTCCAGCAAGAGATGCCTGGCATCGGCGAATAGCGTATAAGGGCGGCATGAAAACCCCGAAACGGATACAGCCCCTGGTCGACGACGGCCTGGTGGACGAAGTGATCAGCCGGCTGATGAGCGGCAAAGAGGCGGACATCTACGTGGTCCGCTGCGGCGACCAGGTGCAGTGTGCCAAGGTGTACAAGGAAGCGGCCAAGCGCGGCTTCAAGCAGGCGGTGCACTACCAGGAAGGCCGTAAGGTGCGCAGTACCCGGCGCGCCCGCGCCATGGAAAAAGGCTCCAAGTTCGGCCGCGACCAGCAGGAAAAGGTCTGGCAGACCGCCGAGGTGGACGCCCTGCGCCGCCTGGCGGACGCCGGCGTGCGCGTGCCCCGGCCCTACGACATGCTGGAAGGCGTGCTGCTGATGGAGCTGATCACCGACGACGCCGGCGACGTGGCGCCACGCCTGTGCGATGTGGTGCTCACCGAGGAACAGGCGCTGGAAGACCACGCCCTGATGATGCACTACGTGGTGCTGATGCTGTGCGCCGGGCTGGTGCACGGCGATCTGTCCGAATTCAACGTACTGGTGGACGCCTACGGGCCGGTGGTGATCGACCTGCCCCAGGCGGTGGATGCCGCCGCCAACAACCACGCCGAGGCGTTCCTGCTACGCGACGTCAACAACATGACGCGCTACTACGGCCAGTACGCCCCGGCCCTGGTCGGCAGCCGCTACGGCGAGGAAATCTGGGCCCTCTACGAGGCCGGCGAACTGCACCCGGAGGTGTCACTCACCGGCGAGTTCGAGGACTCCGGCGAAGCCGCCAACGTCGAGGACGTCCTGGCCGAGATCAAAGCCGCCTTCGAAGAGGAGCAGGAACGACAGGAGCGACTCAACGATTCCGATTAGAGCGAGAGAATTGTGGGAGCGGGCCCAGCCCGCGAAAGGGCGCGGAGCGCCCGGCAGGATCCCAGAGCCCTTTCTAACCGAGGCAGAAAAGGCGTTTCTGGAATCCTGCCGGCCGGCGAAGCCGGCCTTTCGCGGGCGAGGCCCGCTCCCACAGGGCCCGCTCCCGACGTTAGGCGTGACCGTCGCTGAGGATGTGGTGTAATCCGTCGCAGTCGACCATCGGGTCCTCGCAATTGACCACGGTTCTGGAGTGCGCCAGCACGTAGCTTTTGCCGGTGATGGTGTTTTCCACCACGTCGTGGTCTTCCTCGCGGCGGGTGTCGATGAATTCGCCGATAAAGCCGGAGCCGCGCAGGGAGACGGTTTCCAGGCGGTCACCGGGTTTGATCCTGCCTTCGTGATGCATCAGCGCCAGCCGCGCCGAGGTGCCGGTGCCGGTGGTACTGCGGCAGATCACGCCGGGGTGCACATAGGTGGCCGAGCGGGAGCGGTGGAAGTGATCGCTGACCTGCTCCACCGGACCCATGAAGTGCAGGAACGGCAGCGGCCCCACGTCGCCCAGGGTGTAGTGGGAGAAGCCGCGTTCCGCCTGGATCGCCTCGACAATGGCGCGAGCGCAGCGGGCCAGCTCCGCCTCTTCATCCAGGGTCAGATGAAAGCCCAGTTCGGTCGCATCCACCAGGGCGTAAAAGCCACCGCTGTAGGCCACGCTGTAGGTGACGTTGCCCAGCGACGGCACATGAATGGTGGCGCGGTAGGTGTCGATATAGCTGGGCAGGCCGCCGCAGGTGATCGATTCCACCACGCCGTCGTGGACCTGGGCCTCGATGTGCACCAGCCCCGCCGGCGATTCCATCATAAAGCTTTGCCGGCCCTCTTCCTTGGGTACCAGACCGCTTTCCAGCACCGCGGTGGCGGTGCAGATGGTGTTGGAGCCGGAGTAGATCGCATAGCCCATCACTTCCATGATGATGTAACCGACACTAGCGTCCGGGTGGGACGGCGGCACGATCAGATCCACCGACATTTCCGGAATGCCGTAGGGCTCTTCCAGTAAAAGCTGGCGCAGGCCGTCCGCGTCGTCGCGCAGATACTCCATTTGCTGGCGCACGGTGTCACCGGGCAGCGGGTCGATGCCGCCGAGGACGATGCGGCTGACATCGCCGCCGGCGTGGGTATCCATGAGATTCAGGCTTAACTCCTGGCGCATCAGGTTGTCTCCTTTAACGCGAAGGGCTCACCGAAGTCCGCCCACTGGCTGTCGGGGACAATGACGATCTTGCCGAGGAAGTTGTTGCCCCGGCTGACGAAGTAGTCTTCCGCGCGATGCAGGTCGGACAGTTTGAAGGCGGCGTGCAGCACCGGCTTGAGCTCGCCGGAGCGGATCCAGCCAATCAGCTGTTCCGCTTCTTCGCGGGTGCCGTGGGACACACCGAACACCCGCACCTGATAGAGGTAGATGCGCGTCCACATGATCTCGCTCAGGTTGCCGCCGCTGGCGCCGGCGATGCTCAGACGCGGGTAGCTGTTGCGCGCCTTCATGTCGAAAATCATGGCGTCGATAAAACGGTCGGTCATGTCGCCGCCGACCAGATCCATCACCGCGTCCAGGGGCGCGCCCCCGGTCAGCTCGCGCACCCGGTCGGTGAAGCCGTCCATATCGGAGCGGTCGAACACCGCTTCCGCGCCCAGTTCACGCAGGGCGTCCGCCTTGTCCGGTGTGCTCAACGCGTAAGGAATCGCGCCCATCACACGGCAAAGCTGGATCAGCGCCGTGCCGACGCCACCGCTGGCGCCGGTGACCAGCACCCGCTCCCCGGCGATCACCTTGGCCGAGGTAAGCATGTGCAGGGCGGTCTGGTAGGAGCACATCCCCATGGCCGCCAGTTCCGCGTCGGCCAGATCCGGCTTGCCCACGGTGTGGAACTGATCCGAGGGCACCGCCACGTACTCGGCAAAGCCGCCGTCGGCACCGTGGCCGTAGTAGTCCGGCGTCAGGTTGATATCTCGGCGGTCGTCCGGGTAGAGGTTGAAGTCCAGCAGGCCGCGCTCGCCGATGCGCGCCGGGTCCACGCCGTCGCCCACCGCGGCGACCCGCCCGGCCACGTCGGCGCCCTGAATACGGGGGAAGGTGAGCGTGGCCGAACCGCCCATCTGAAAGGACGCCACCTCATCCTTGTCCTTGGTGGGATACAAGCCCTCGCGGGCCTTGCGGTCGGTGTTGTTCTTGGCGGTGGCGGTCACGCGCACCAGCACCTGGCCCGGCGCGGGCCGCGGCACGGTCACGTCGTCCCGGTAGACCAGCTTGTCCACGCCGCCGTGGCCGGTGAGCACCATGGCCTTCATGGTGCCAGGGACAGCCTGCGATTGATGATCGTCGTCCATGGCCTGTCTCCTTGTGTTGCTTACTCATAACCCTGCGTGGCGATGGACAGAGGGATTTAAAGGCCCCCCACCAACAATCGGTGACGGTTTAGCCCATATGGGGTATGTGCCCATTAAGCAAACGCCCTAGGCTCGATCGAACCTGATTGGACATCGGAAGGGCAACCATGAAGAAAGCAGCGTTATTCCTCATTGCGTGCGTGGCATCGGCCACGATTCTGGCGGGGTGTGGGGGCGGTTCCTCCTCATCCAGCGACGATACCGGCGGCGGCGCCACCTCGCGCACCATCAGCGGCACCGCCACGGCACCGGCCGGCGCCGTGGCCTTTCACGAGGCCCCAAGCGTCTTCGAACTGGCCCTGAACGCGCTGATCCCGTCGGCGCACGCGGCCATCACCGGTCTTGATCCGGTCGGCGGCGCGACCGTCGAGCTACTGCGGGTGGATAACGCCGGCAACCCGGTGGGTGAGGTGCTGGCGGAAACCGTCACCTCGATCACCGGCGACTACCGTCTGACGCTCCCCGAAGGCGTGAACCTGGCGGGCGATCTGATCGTGAGGATTACCGGCACCGGCACCGAGATGCGGGCCCAGGTGGTGGATCAGGCGGTGAACATCAACCCGGTATCGGAATTCGTGCTGCGTAAGTTCATCGAGGAAGGTACCGATCTGGACCAGTTGGTGGTCACGGACGTGGTCACCCTGAGCGGCAAGGTGGATACCTTTGATCTCACCGCCGGCAACGACCTCAGTGACATGCTCGCCAAACTGGACCAGGAAGTGGGCGAGTTCGTCGAGCAGCAGGTAGCGGTCATCAAAGAGCAACCCGGCGACGTGGACAGCGTGACCGGCGATTACCGAAGCGCGGCCTTCAGCCTCGGCCTGCATGACAGCGACAATAACAATTTCGGCACCTTCGCCAACGATATGTGGCGCAGCCAGTTCAACTTCGCCAACGGCGGCGGCGACACCGTGGCGATCACCCTGGAAGGCGAAGAAAGTGCCTACTCGAACTTTTCCGGCATGAGCGTGGCCACCGGATCGATCTACTACGAAACAGACATCGACACCGAATCCGAAAACCTCTCGGGCACACTTACCGACTCCGGCATCCTGTCCATCGAGGGCGCGTTCGAAGAAGAAATCAACGGCGACAATGCGTTCCGCTATCCGTCGGTGATCTACAACCTGCAACAGGTCAAGAACAAAGGTCTGTTCTTCCTGTTGTCCCAGGAAGCGGCGGTACGCTACGGCACCACCGACACCAACGGCGACGAAGAGCCGGACGCGCTCGACCCCAATGACCGCCGTGGCGATGAAGTGTTCCGCGCCCTGGAAGTGTTCGCCCGCTCACCGTCCGGGATGAGCGATTCGGATCTCAGCGGCGCCTTCGGCCGCGTGTTCCTGGAAACCTACGCGCAAACCGGTGTGATCGAACTGCAGACCGAGGTCAACGTGGTCACCTTCAATGGCGACGGCACCTTCGATTACGGCGACGCCACCGGCCACCGGGTAGGGCTGGAAAGCAACGGCAGCACCTACCAGGCGCTGAACGAAATTGGCACCAACGGCGAGCCCATCGACGTCGGCGCCGACGGCGACATCATTTCCGCCGGCACCGACGACGGCCAGCCCGTGCCCGCCGATGGCTTTGTCAACGACACTTTCGATTTCATCGCCTTCGCGGAAACGGAAAACAATGAGAACGTTTGGGCCCAGTTCAACAAAACCCTGATGGTGAAGCTGCCTGAAAGCGCCCCCGACGTGGCCGGAAAAAAATACCGATTGATGCTGCTGTCCGCTGCCCTTGAAGGGGTCGGCAACGGCACCAGCGACATCGAGATGATCAACAGCCAGTTCAACAGCTACGTGACCCTGAGCAGCAATACCGCCGGCACCCTGGCCGGGGACTTCACGGAAGTCCATAAAACCGGCCTCGGCGGTGATCTCTCCGTGGACAGCGATACGGCAAGCGCCGCCCTTAACGTCACTGTCGCCGCCAACGGCGCCACCACCCTGACCCTCGCCGATCAGGACGGCAGCAATATCATGGAAGGCTTTTTCAACCAGGACGCCAGCCTGGGCGTATTCACCACCCGCTGGGTTCCGCAGGGCGGCGACCCCAACGAGCTGGGCCTGGTGGTGCTGATCGACGTCACCGAGTAACCGCTTCACCCCCGAACGCCGCCAGGCGTACCCCCGCGGCGGGCTTCGGCCTCGCCGCACCCTTTGACCCCGGCCCCCCGGGGTCTTTTTCGTTGCGCTCCCGGCGCGCGCTTCCTATGATCCGGACAACCACCTTGCCGAATCCGGGGCCGTCGCCTTGCAGGATGAGAATAACGACCTGATCGGTCGGATCTACGAAACCGCCTTGTCCCCCGGCGACTGGATGGACCTGCTCGACACCATCACCGGCTGGACCGACGACAACCCACCGGGCGACGCCAACGGCGCGCCCATGGAAGTGGAGCAATTGATCGGGCACCTGGAACGGGCGGTGCGCAGCAGCGCCTATATGCACGCTCTTGAGGACCGCACCCAGATTCTCAACAGCATGTACAACCAGATGCCCTGGCCCATGCTGATGCTCGACGAGCAAATGCGCGCGCTGGAGTGCAATCCGGCGGCGCGGCAGGCACTCACCCAGGCGCCCATTGAACTGCTGCCGGACGGCACCCTGCGATTCGCTGATCGGGCATTGAAAGAGGGCCTGAAACGGGTTCACAGCCTGGCCGCCGGCCGGCATACCCAGCTGCTTGCGTCCCAGCGTGACGCGGTGACCTTGCTTTGTCTGCCGGTCAAGAAATCCGACGCACCAGGCAACATCGCCAGAGTCCGCACCATCGTCTGGGTGCTGGCCGGCCACAGCGTGGTGACGCCATCAGCGGAATCCCTGAAAGCCATTTTTCCGATCACGCACGCGGAATCGCGCCTGCTGCATCTGCTCTGTAAGATCGGCAACCTCAACCAAAGCGCCGAACTGCTCTCGATCAGCGTGCACACCGCGCGCAGCCAGCTTAAGTCGACCATGGCGAAGCTGGAAGCCAACAGCCAGGTGCAGTTAGTCAGTCAGGCGATGGGGCACGCTTTGGTGCAGGCGGCCCAGCCCCCGGCGTTGCGCCGAACACCGGAACACACCCTGACCCTGGCCGATGGCCGCGTGTTGAGCTGGTTCGAATACGGCGACCCCGCCGGGCGAGCGGTGCTCACCCTGGACAACCTGGGCAGCGCCCTGCCCGACCACCGTCTCTTCGATGAGTGGTACCAGGCGAAGGGCCTGCGCATGATCCTGATCGTGCGCCCCGGCTACGGACTCTCCACCGCCCGGCCGGACATGGAATTCCGCGACTTCGGCCCGGACATCCGCGCCCTGTGCAACCACCTGGGCCTGCAGCGACCGCCGATGGCGGCGTACTGCGGCGGCGGCCCCTACGCGCTCTGCGCGGCGGCGCTGCATCCCGATCTCTTCGACCGGCTCGGCCTGCTGGCCAGCACCGTGCCCATTGAGCACTTCGAGTTGGACAAGCTCGACCGCATCCACGCCATGTTTCTGCGCATTTTCCGCAAGGACCCGCGCCTGTTTGTACTGGTGGGCCGGCTGGCGTTGCGCGGCGTACGGCGCTCTCCGGAAAAATACCTGGCCCGCCTGGCCAAATCTCTGTGCGCGGACGATCAAGCGGTGCTCAACGACCCGGACCTGCTGGCGCGCCTGATCGAACGTATGCACGCCAGCCACTTCCAGGGCGCGCGCATCCTGATCGACGAATACATACGCATGCAGCACCCCTGGCTGGTGGACCTGAAGCAGATCAAAGTACCGATCCTGCATTGGCACGGGGAGGACGACCGGATCATCTCCATCGGCAGCGCCCGCGGGCTGGCAGGGGATTTGCCCAACGCGCGCTTCCGCAGTTTCCCCGGTCTCGGGCGTTTTATGATTTATAAAGTCTGGCGGGAATTTCTCACCGAGTTGCTGGAGTTGCCATCCGAACCGGCACCCGGGCCCCGGCGCGTTGCGGCCTCGGCCGGGACGCGCTGACTCGGCCGGCGCCTCTCCCGTGATCAGGCGTCGGAAACGCTGTCCAGGCAATCGCGAAACAACGTATTCAGGCGGCTCAAGTCGCCACCGCCCGGCGCGGCGTTACCCGGGTAGCGCGACAGCCGGGACAGTTCTTTTTCAATAAAATCGTTCAGCTCCGCCATCACCGGAACAAATTCCTTTTCCTGGCTGCGCTGCTTTCTCGCCAGCAGGCGGGTGATCTCTTTATCCACCGTTTCATCGTCAGCCACCAGCGGCCGCAAACGCTCGAATTCAACCGGCGCCGGCGAGCGGTAACGTTCCAGCCAGCGAATCGCCAACAGGGGACGCAGGACGTAAAAGTATTTCTTCAGCGGCACCAGCTTCGCTTTCAGATAGCCGCGATAGTTCTTGTCCGCCATGCTCCAATAATGATGCACGCCTTTGTTCACATCGTAGACGTCAGGTAATAGTGCCCTCGCCCGTTCGGCAAAACCGACCTCGTCGCGATAGACGATAGGGGAATGCAGCCACTCCACGAACGACGGGTTGGACTGCCAGAATAATTTCAGAGCCTTGCGGATATCCCAGCCGCTGAGATCGATGTGGTCGACAATCTCGCATTCGATCACGTCACGGCGCTCTTCCAGATCCAGCGACAGGTACCATTCGCGGGGATGCGCGTAGATAAAGCGCACGTCGTAATCACTGTTCGGTGAGGGAAAACCCCAGGCCCGGCTGCCGGACTCCACCGCGAACAGCACACGCACATCGTGCTCTTCTTCGATGGCCCGCAGGCGGCCCTGGATATCCCGCCGAACGTCCTCGCTGATCATAAAACCGTCCCTGTTCAGGTGCCGCTGTCTTCAAACAACGTATGCATGTGCTCAAGCAACTCGGGGCCGCCGGGCTTGCCGTGGCCGGGGATCACGACCCTGGCTTCGGGGTACGTTGCCTGGGCATTACTAATCGCTTGCGGCCAGTAGGCCAGGTCCGCGTCGGCGGTATTGCCCAGGCTATCGGTGGCCAGTTCGCGCACCGCGCAGCCACCGTAAAGCATCTTTCGGTCGGGCAGCCACACCATGATGTTGTCGCGGGCGTGGCCGCCGCCAGGGTAGAGCACTTCCAAACTGCCGAAACCGGTGGTGCTGCCCGGGGCTTCAATGCCCTTCAACGCGTTAGCTGGCACCGGATTGCCCTCTTCCGCGCTCAGGCGTTGCGTCATCGGGTGCGACCAGACCGGGATGCCCGCGGCGTCCAGCACCGCCACGCCGCCGGTGCGGTCGCTGTGAAAATGCGTGGACAGCGCCCGGTCCACCGGCAAACCGATCTCTTCGTCGATCCAGACCAGCAGCTCTTCGGTGGCCTCGGCGCCCCAGGCGGAATCCAGCAGCACCAGGTGATCGCCTTCGCGCACGATCAACCCGTTGGAGGGATACAGCACGCCGTCGAAGGTGTTGTAGGAGGTGTGCATCCAGACACCCGGCGCCAGGGGTTCAACCTGGAGGCCGGGATTGGTGCGCGGATGATTGCCGCCGTGCAAATGACAGCCGGCGATCCATAAGGTGCACATGAGAAGTACAGGCGTGAGCCAAGGGAAGTGTTTCATGGGGGGAAGCTCTCGGTCCGTTGAGTGAGTCGAGAGCGACATTAACGCCGTATTGGATACGGCGCCATGATGGGATCGGCAATTCGGCGTTGCCGGACCCCGGGGACGGTCAGGCCGTATTGAGCTGCGAGCGGGAGGTTCGCCCCCAGGCCATGGCTTTGTCCACGAACGGTGAGGTCATGGCGCGGATCAAGGCGCTGTAATTCACCGCGAAACGAACCTCCATGCCCACCTGCAGGCGCCGCTTGCCGCAATCGATCAGCAGATGATCGCCGCTGGCGCCGAGTATCGCCAGGCCGTCCGGCGGCACCAGGCCAGCCGGGTCCATATCCTGCTCACCGAGGGCCACAATCGCCCGGCTCATGTCCCCGGTATCGGTGGAAGTGACATCGCCGCCGAAGGCGGTTTCCGCCAGCGTGCCCCAGGGTAGCGACGGCTTGGTCTTCGACTCAATCACTTCCGCCACCAGGGTGATGGCGTCGGTGTGCAGGCCGTCCACCGGCGTGCGGTGCAGCGGCTCGCAGCCGAGCAGAATCGCCTCACCGAGACGCAGATGATTGATGCGTCCCACCTTGCCCTTGCCCAGCGCCCAATTCAGATTGGCGGAATTGCCCCCGGAGACGATCTCCAGGCTGATATCCAGCGCCGCTTCCACCTCGTCTGCCAGCATCGACAGCGCCGCCATATTGGTGGCGTCCGGCGCCATGCCACTGTGGCAAGCCAGGTTCACGCCGATGCCGGTAAGCTCGACATTAGGCAGGCGCAGCACTTCCCGGGCGGCGCCGATCAGATCCACCGGCAGAATGCCTTCGCGCAGATCGCCCAGCTCCACCATCAGCACGATGCCATGGACGCGGTCGGCATCCTGGGCGGCGGCCGACAACCGGCGCACCACCGACAGCTCGGTGTTGAAGCTGATATCCGCCGACTTCACGACCCGCTCCGCCTGGCTGAGCATGGGCGAGCGGATCAGCATGATCGGTGCGGCGATGCGCTGCTGGCGCATGGCTTCGATGTTCTCGATGCGGGAGTCGCCCAGGCCGCTGACACCGGCGCGCAGCATTGCCTTGGCCACTTCCACGGCGCCCAAGGCGGCCTTGGTGACACCGGTGACCACAATGCCGCGCTCGCCCAGATCTTCCACCAATACACGGGCGTTATGGGTGATTTTATCCAGGTCGATTTCCAGTCGCGGCGCGCTCATTGGCGTTCTCCCGTAATACGGGTGGCCAGCTCCGGGAAGGCGGCCAACACCATGGACACCAGCTCACCGCCGGGGCGGGCAAGGGCGTCGGTGACGGGGATACCCAGATCGAGGGCGAACGAGGCGATGGCCCGGGCCAACTGCTCATCGTCCATGTCTTCGTGGTTCAGCGTCATGCCGATCACACGGGTGTCGGAGAAGGTTTCGATCAGGTTGATTTCAGACGCCGGTTCGGGCATCGCCATGGTCTCGAAATCGCACCGGAAGGCCCGCGCCGGGGCGTGCTGCAACACCACTGCCTGGGGGCAGGCGCCGCGCAGAATAAACGAGGTGGTGGAGAATGCCGGATGACTCAATGCGCCCTGACCCTCCACGATAATCACGTCCGGACTTTCGGCGTGGAAGGCTTCCACGATGGTCGCTTCCAACTCGCCGGCGCAGAACTGCGAGGGCACCGAATCCAGCGCGACGCCGTAGCGGGCGCCCTGAATCAGCCCGGTTTGACCAGTGCCAACCATCACCGCCTTGAGGCCGACCCGGTTGAGCGCCGCCGCCAGCACCGTGGCGGTGGTGCGCTTGCCGATGGCGCAATCGGTGCCGAGCACCGCGATGCGCGGACAGGTCACCTCATTAATGCGGCCGCTGAACATGCGCAGGTACTTCTTCGGTCGCGGCCGCCGTACGTCGACGATATCCACCTTGTGGGTAATACTCGCGGCGGCGAACTCCGGATCGTCGTTAAGGAACTCGTGCAGGCCGTTGACGATGCTCATGCCCTCGCCCATCGCCGCCAGCACCACCTTGCGCTGCCCCTCGGAGAGCAAGCCGCTGGCCGGCGCCATGCCGAAGATCAGAAAGTCCGGCACGATCTCCGCCTGCCGCAGCGAATCGGCCAGGTCTCGGCTCACGGGAATACCGTTCGGCACACCGTCCAGGATGGTTCCCGTATCCAGGCCGGCCTGGGCGCTGTCGATGACCGACAACACATCGTATTTTTCCGAGTGGCGGATCAGGCCGTTGGCGGTCTTGCCGTCGATGGCGCCGAACTGGCCCTCACAGTAGACAATCGCGGTAGCGGTGGGGGATGACGCCCTTGCAGCGGACGTTGGAACCTGGAGAGACAACGGATCGAGGGGAATAACGGATGCGGTGGAGGGTAACGGGGTCAAGTCCATACCGGGCGGGGCCTGCGCCGCATAAGGGCGGGCTCGCAAAGAAACGGGGATAACGGTGGTCATGGGAACTCCTAGGGCGGCGCGAGGCTTAGAGGGGCCATGGCGCTAGGAAGTCCCCACTAAGCGGTGGGGTGGAGCGGCATTAGTGTAGCACGGATCAGCCCGTCGCGCCGGGGCGGCGTCACCCGCAGCGCATTACCCGCACGTTATTGCGGTTGCGGCTGTAGGAAGGCGGCTGGCCGAACCAGCGCTGGTAGGTCCTTGAAAGGTGCGCGGAATCGGTAAAGCCCGCGGCGTGGGCGATCTCGGTAATGCTGCGATCAGAATGTAAAAGATGGAACACTCGCTGCAGCTTTTGCCAGGATTTGTAATCACGAAATGACATACCAAACACTTCGGTCATCAAACGGGACGCCCAAAAATAAGACGTGCCCAGTTCCCGGGCGAGATCAGTCAGCGTCAGATCCCGACCGTTTTCAAGCAGTTCACGAATCAGCGGCTCTCGCGGATCCAGCCGGGACCTCGGCGTCAGATGCTGGAAGGGAATGCGCAACGCCTGTTGATAGATGTCCGGGGCCAGCGCCGGGGCCAGACAACCCCGATACAAAGCGTCTAATTGCGCATCAAGATGCTGAAAGCAGGATCGCTCCAGCAGCGCTATCCGGCCGTGCGCCAGCGCCCTGAAGGCGGCGTAATGCGGTGAGCTGGGCGTGATGTGAAAGCACACCAGAGGCACGTCGCGGGCGTCCAGCCCACGCGCCAGGAAAGGTGGGACCACCGCCGCCCGGGCGGACTGCTTTTTGCCCTTCACCGAAACGCGAAACGGCGCCGACCCGGCCGAAACAATCAGCGCCGCGGAAGGCGGGCGCGTTTCCTCACTGACGATCGAAGGCGCCGTGTAGATAAACCCGGAGCAGCCGACGATGTACACGTTATCCAGGGGGACGTCCGGCTCACTCTTCAGGACGGCACTTTCTTGTTCTTGATACTTCAAAACCATGGCAGCTCTCCTGCCCTCGATCATAGCCCAAAGCTTCAATGACGCGGCTTGTACGTTTTTGCGCTGGTGCGGCAAAAACATTCAATACTTCCCTGCCCAGCCTATAACACCCTGAAGAGACAATCTGAGAATAAAAATACTTCGGGAGAACACACCTATGAAAAAACGTGACAGCGCTCACATCCGGCGCCTGGGCACCGGACTGGCCGCGTCTCTGCCGCTGTTTTTTGTATCGCTGGCCGGCTGCGGCGGAGCCTCGTCGTCGGACCCGGTTCCGGCACCGTCGTCACGCACCGGCACCTTCGGCAGCACCGCCGTGGCCGGGCTGACCTATCAAACCGGTAACCAAAGCACCGACGCCACGACAGCAACCACTGACGAGCAGGGCCGCTTCCGCTATACGGCGAATCAGAACGTCTCTTTTTCCATTGGCGAACTGGTTCTGGGCGAAGCCGCCGGCGCGGACAACCTGACGGTTGTGAGCATCAGCGCCGGCGCGGTGTCCGCCAACGAGCCGAGCGTCATCCACAAACTGATGCTACTGCAGACGCTGGACGCGGACGGCGACCTGAACAACGGCATCCAACTCACGGAGCAGATTCAGGACGCGGTCTCCGCCAATGCCCGCGATCTGGACTTCGACCAGCCCAGCGCCGATTTCACCACCGCCTTGGAAAACCTGGTCACCGACCTGGAAAACGCCGGCGCGTTCTCCGACACGGACCCCAGGGCACGCACGCTTACCGACGCCGGCGACGCCCTGGAGCAGTTCGACCGCGCCAGCAGCCCGCGCCGGATCGTGGACACCGCGGACGGAAGGCTGAGCGGCTTCGAAGCGGACGACAGCACCTGGCAGTTTCTCGGCATCCCCTACGCCAAACCGCCGCTCGGCGACCTGAGATGGCGCGCGCCGCAACCGGTAACGCCCTGGGACGATGTTCGCGACGCCACCGCCTGGAGCGACCAGGCGGCCCAGAACGCCGCCCTGGAACGCTTCGGCGAAGGCGGCATGAGCGAAGATTCGCTGTATCTGAACGTTACGGCCCCCAAAGAGGCCGACGGTATGCCGGTGATGGTGTGGTTCCACGGCGGCGGCTTCACCGCGCTGACCAGCAACACCAAACCGTTCAATAACCCGAAAGCGGTAGCCAGCAAAGGCGTGGTACAGGTGTCGGTGAACCACCGGCTGGGGCCGTTCGGCTACATCGCTCACCCCGGCCTTAGCGCGGAAAGCGGCTACGACGGCTCCGGCAACTACGGTCAGATGGACCTGATCGCCGCGCTGGGGTGGGTGCAGGAAAACATCGAGGCGTTCGGCGGTGACCCGGACAACGTCACCATTTTCGGCGAGTCCGGCGGCGGCCGTAAGGTGCTGTCGCTGATGGCTTCCCCCGAGGCGGCGGGCCTGTTCCACCGGGCCATCAGCCAGAGCGGCACGCTGATTCCGGACACTCGGAGCCTGGCCGACGCCGAGGCCATCGGCAGCGAGCTGCAGACCAATCTCGGCGCCGCCTCGGTCACGGAAATGCGCGAGAAAAGCTGGCAGGAAGTGGTGGTCGCCGCCGCGACCCTGGTGCCCTACACCAACGTGGACAACCGCTATCTGCCCTACACCGAGCGCGTCGCCTTCGAGTCCGGCAACCAAAATGACGTGCCGTTCATGTTCAGCATTAACGCCAACGACACCCCGGACCCGACCAACACGGCGATCAATGTGTTTCCGTGGATGGCGCCGTTGTGCTCGGCCAACCACTACGCCACCTATTTCACCCATCAGCCCGCCGGCTGGAAAGCCCAGGGCGTCGAGGCTTACCACGCCGCCGAACTGGCCTACGTGTTCAACATGCCGGAGAGCGTGATCACCCACCACCTGCTCGGTCTGGTGATCGACCCCGGCACCGGCGATTCCCTGGAGATCGGCGACCTGAACGGCAACGGCGTTACCGGTTCCCAGGGCGACCCCGCTGACATTTTCGCCTCGGCGGGTTTCGACGCCACCGACCAGCAGGTGATCGACCGCATGCTCACCATCTGGACTAATTTCGCCAAGACCGGTGACCCGAGCATCGACGGCGAGATCGACTACCCGCTCTACGACGCGGCCGCCGAAAGCTATGTGGAGATCAGTGCCACCGCCGAAATAAAGGCTGGCCTGGGCGACGCCCTGAACGACTAACACCAACAACAAACATTGAGAACAACAAAGGGAGAGCACCATGACACACCCACAACGACAAGGCGCCCGGCCGGCCTGGTTGGCCGCCGCCGTCACGCCCCTGCTGCTGGCGCTGGTCGCCTGCGGCGGCGACAGCGACAATGACAATGGCGGGTCTGCCGGCCCGGCCACCCGCACCGGCACCTTCGTGGACAGCCCGGTGGCCGGTCTCGACTACGCCGGCACCGACGGCGCCGCCGGCGTCACCAACGACGCCGGCCAGTTCCAATACCAGGACGGCGAAACCCTCACCTTCTCCCTCGGCGATCTGCCGCTGGGCAGTGCGGAGGGCGCGCAGCAACTGACGCCGCTGACGATCACCGAGGGCGCCGACACCGCCGAGGACGACAGCGTCAGTAACAAGCTGGTGCTGCTGCAAACGCTGGATCAGGACGGCGATCTCAACAACGGTATCCAGATCACCGACGCCATTCGCACCCTGGCCTCGGAGAACGCGGCGGGCATTGATTTCGACCAGCCCACGGACAGCTTCCGCACCAGTCTGGCGCCGCTAATGACGGCGCTGGAGGACGACGCGCTGTTCACCGACACCGATCCGCGAGCGCGCCAGGTTCGTGACGCGGCCGGCGCGCTGGCGCACTTCAGCCGGTCCACCGGCGCACGCACGGTGGTCACCACCACCGGCGGCGAACTGCGCGGCTTTGAAGCCAACGACAGCACTTGGCAATTCCTGGGCATCCCCTACGCCAAACCGCCGCTGGGCGAGCTGCGCTGGCGTCCGCCGGTGGTCCCGGAGCCCTGGAGCGGTGTGCGCGAAGCGGTGGAGTGGGCGGACCAGTCCGCCCAGGACCGGGCGCTGGAGAGCATCAACGAAGGCGGCATGAGCGAAGACTCGCTGTACCTCAACGTCACCGCGCCCAAGGACGCCGACAACCTGCCGGTGATGGTCTGGTTCCACGGCGGTTCGTTCGCGATCCTGTCCGCCAACTCGGAGCAATACAACAACCCGGACAGCCTTACCCAAAAGGGCGTGGTGCTGGTGACCGTCAACCACCGGCTGGGCCCGTTCGGCTACATCGCCCATCCGGAACTCAGCGAGGAAAGCGGCTACGGCGGCTCCGGCAACTACGGCCAGATGGATCTGGTGATGGCCCTGGAATGGGTACGCGACAACATCGCCGCCTTCGGCGGTAACGCCGACAACGTGACGATCTTCGGTCAGTCCGGCGGCGGCGGCAAAACCTACTCGCTGATGAACTCGCCGCAGGCCACCGGCCTGTTCCACAAGGCCATCGTGATGAGCGGCTTCGCGCCCATGGACACCGACAGTGTGCCGGCGGACTCCCTGGCGGAATCCGAAGCCATCGGCGCCGCCCTGTTTGATCGGGTCGGCGTGGACTCCCTGGAAGAGGCCCGGCAACAGCCCTGGACCGCCTTCACCGACGCCGACTCGGACAATAACATTCCGCGCCAGACCTACCGGCCCAACGCGGATTACTACTATCAACCGAAAACCTACTATCAGAACGTGCTCGACGGCATGCCCAGCGATGTACCGCTGATGGCGGGCGTCACCGCCGGCGACTACACCAGCCTGCGCGGCGCCCTGCCGGTGTGGCTGGAACAACGTTCTCAGGATTACCAATCCGACCAGTACGTCTATAAGTTCACCCGGGTGCCGGACGGCTGGGAAGCCCTGGGCCTGCAAAGCTGCCACGGTTGCGAACTGCCCTACCTGTTCAATCATCCCACCGGGCTGGTGCAGAACTTCCTGCTCGGCCTGGTGCTGACCCCGGAAGGCACCCGGCCGGAAATCGGTGATCTGAACGGCAACGGCGTGGCCGGTAGCGCCGGCGACCCCCAGGATATTTTCCTATCCCTGCAGTACGGGGCCGAAGACATCACCGTCAGCGAACTGATGATGACGATGTGGACCAACTTCGCGAAGACCGGCGACCCCAGCCCACCGAGCCTACAATGGCCGGCTTATACCGAGGCCAACGACACCTACCTGGAGATCCGACAGGATACGGAAGCCTCAGTGGAAACCGGCGTCGACGCGGCCATGGGGTTGGATTAGGCATCCGCCTGGATCACAACAAACAGCCGGCTCCTGGCTAGCGCCAAGAGCCGGTCTACCCCGTTACGCCTCCGAGACACACAAACGATCACGGCCACTTTGCTTGGCCTGATATAAAGCGCGATCCACACGGTTGAGCATCGATTCCAGAGTATCCCCCGGCTGCAGCTCGGTCAGGCCGGCGCTTACCGTGACGGTGACCGATTCGCTACCCAAAACCGGCATGGGCGTCTCGGCCAGTCGGCGGCGCAGGCGCTCGCCGACTACCGTGCCCCCGCCAGCGTCGGTATCCGGTAGCACCACGATGAATTCCTCGCCGCCGAGGCGGCCGCACAGATCTACTTCACGGGTCACCGCGCGGAGCAGCCTGGCGAACCCCAACAGCACCTGATCCCCACCGGCATGCCCCCAGGTGTCATTGATACTCTTGAAATAATCCAGATCCAGCGACAAGACAGCCAACGGCACGCCCGAACGTAACGAATACGCCATTTGCCAGCGTAGCGACTCCATGGTGGCACGCCGATTGGCCAGCCCGGTCAGCTCGTCGGTACGCGCCAGCAGGCTGAGCTGATCGCGCATGGCATTTTGGTGAATCTCGTAGCCCACCGTGTCCGCCAGCAGCTGCATGAACACCAGATCGTCACGGGAAAAGGGCTCACAGGCCCGCACCGAGGAAAAATTCACCGTGCCGTACAGCTTGCCGTTCACCTGGATTGGGCTGCCGATATAGGCCTCCAGGCCGAAATCGCGGTAGCACGGATGGGTGCGGATCTCACTTTCCCCGGCGTGATGAAAGCCCACCGGGCCGCCCGCCTCCAGGGCGTGCACGCAATAGGTACCGCCAAGATCAAAGGTGGTGCCCGGCGACACACCGCCGGCCGGGTCGTGGCAATGCTCGACCCGGTACACGTCATCCTGGATGCTGGACAGAATCGCCAGTTCCAAGCCAAAGTGCCGCGCTCCCAGCTCAAGGATAGCGGCTAGCCTGGCGCCATGATCCCGTTCGGTATCGGCGGTGATGGAATGCAACCGTTGCAAGGTATCAACGGATTGCTCCGCGGAACGCGCGGGCCGAACCAACGCCAGGTATCCCTGGATTTCACCCGAGGCGCTGGGCAGCCCCCCGGCGGACGTTTGCCCCAGAAACGTGGCGCCGTCGGAAGAGCGATATAATACCCTGTACGCTGAAAAGACCGGGTCCGCCTGTGGGTTATAACGCTCCTTGCCCAGGTTCAGGAAGTCGGTCGGGTCCGCATACAGAATTTCGGTCTTCCGGCCCTGCAAGTCTTGCAGGCTGTACCCGAAGAGCGTCACCGCCGCCGTATTGACATACCGCACCCGGCGCTCACGGTCCGCCACTACCACGGCCTCAGGGAGCGAGTCGAACAGGGTCGCCAGCGAGAACAACGACCACTCCGTTAAATCATCGCGGTTCGCGGTTTCGGCGTGGTGCGCCTGATCGTGGGAATAAGGATCAGTGGGGGGCATGGCCTATCTCATCGTCGGCGTCAAAGACAGCTAGAAGTGTAGAGTAATCACCGTACAACGCCACCCCGTGGGCCGCCCCCTCCCCTATCGCCCGGACGGGCCGGCGCTGTTCTTCTTCAGCTGACCGCTGTCCACCAGCTGCTGGAAGAATTCGTTCAGGGACTGGTCCAACGGGCGGTACTGGATGCCGAGCTGCTCGCGGCTGCGGCTGTTGTCGGCACGCCACGGCAAGTTGACGTTACGGCTGACGAACTTGCGGGTGAGGGTTTTGTTCACCACGGGCCCGACCAGCCACACAGCGGCCTTGGGCAGGGTGCGCTTGGGGATCGGGTATTTCTTGCCGAAGCGGCGGCGCAGCACGGCGGCCATCTCCGGGAAGTCGGTGTCGTGGCCGGAGAGGATATAGCGGCCATTGGCTTCAGGCAGGTAGGCGGCGAGCAGATGCGCTTCGGCCACTTCACGCACGTCCACCACGCCGATGCCCACATCCGGCACGCCGGGCTTCGCGGTGCCATCGCCGAACTGACGCAGAATATCGAAACTTTCCGAGGTGGCGTTCGGGTTAATACCCGGCCCCACCACCAGGGACGGATTGATGGTGACCAGATCCCAGCGGTCCTGGGCGTCGGCGATTTTCCAGCCTTGTTTTTCCGCCACGGTCTTGGAGTAGGCGTAGGGCTGATGGCTCAGGGACGAACTGGTGTTCCAGTCCGCTTCGGTGAACACGCCGTTGGTGGTGTGCTTCAGGTCCGCGTTGTCGCCGTAGATCGCCGCGCAGCTGCTGGTCAGCACCACCCGCTTCACGGACGGGGTGTCGTTGACGGTCTCCAGCACATTGCGGGTGCCCAGCTGCGCCGGTTCCACCAGCTCTTTCTGCGGGTCCTTCACCGTGGTGGTGAACGGCGACGCGGTGTGAAACACCACCGAACAGCCGGCCATGGCTTCCGCGTAGGAGCCGGGTGAGAGCAGGTCCGCCTTGAAGTAGCGGATAGTGCCCGGCGTCTTTTCGGCGATGGCGTTCAAATACTGAAGTTTGCGGCTGTCGTCCGGATTGCGCACCGCCGCGTGCACGGTGACGCCTTCTTCCAGCAACCGCTCCACCAGGCGTCCGGCCACGTAACCGGTGGCGCCGGTGACCATCACCGGCGTGCTCGTATCGATTTGCATAATCGGCCTCTTTTCCAAGTCAGAGGGCATCATGGCGGGGCGCAACAGCCGTGTAACGGGCCTTTCGTGCCAAACAAGGTGGACATTAGGTAACCCGGCGCGCCACGGGGTTCACTCGTGTTGCAAAATGTTGAGCAGCTTGCCGAACGGGTCGCGCACGTAGAAGCGACGCACGCCCCAGGGCTCGCTGACCGGCCCGTACTCAATCGGCACACCGGCCTGCTTGAACCGGGACAAGGCACCTTCCAGATCGTCCACCTCAATGGACAGATCAGGGACCGGCGTGCCCGAACCGCCCTCGGACCCGAAGCTGACCTGCACCATCATGGTTTCATGGGAGCCATAGGTGCGGAACCAGCCGTGGTCCATTAGCCGTTCCAGGCCCAGAATCTCGCCGTAAAAGCGGTCGGCTTTGTCCAGATCGGAAGTGGCCGTGTTGGCCATGATGCGTTTCACTTTCATGGAGCACCTCGCGTGTCGCGCGTTCGTTCATCACTGCTAGACTCAGAGCGGTTATAACAGGCGGAGACACATGGTGGCACCCCTATGGATTCGCTGATTTCAGCGGCGGCGCGGGCGCTGGCCGGCGGCGACCCGCTGCGTGCGCTGAACCAGATCGCGCTGCGCGACGACGCGCCGGCGCTGGCGTTGCGCGGCATCGCCATGGCGCAGCTCGGCGACCTGGCCCGCGCCCGGGCCCTGTTGCGCCGCGCCGCGCGAGCGTTCACCCCACGGGAAACGGTGGCCCGCGCCCGCTGTGTGGTCGCCGAAGCGGAAGTGGCGCTCGCCGCCCGCGACCTGCACGACTCGTCGAAGGCGCTGGACACCGCCCGGGAAACGCTGCAACACCATGGCGATACCGTGAACGCCGCGCACGCGCGCTACCTGACGATTCACCGTCTACTGCTGATCGGCCGGCTCGACGAAGCGAAAGAGCAGCTGGAAGCGCTGCCCTGCGACACCTTACCACCTGCCCTTCAAGCCACCCACGGACTGGCCGCCGCCGGCATCGCGTTACGCCGGCTCGACACAGGGACCGCGCGCGCAGCGCTGGACCAGGCCGGGCGAGCGGCGCGCCGCTCGGGCATTGCCGCACTCATCAACGAAGTGAACAAAGCCGCTCGGGTGCTGCAGGCGCCGGCGGCGCGACTGGTGGCACGGGGTGACGAAAGACCAGTACGGCTCGATGACGTGGAAGCGCTGTTCGCCTCGCCCAGCCTGGTGGTGGACGCCTGCCGCTACAGCGTGCGCCAGGCCAACACCGTCATCGAACTGGCGACGCGCCCGGTGTTATTCACCCTGGCGCGCACGCTGGCCGAAGCCTGGCCCGGCGACGCCCGCCGCGACACCTTGATCGAACGCGCCTTCCGCCTGCGCCAGGTGGAGGATTCCCACCGGGCGCGCCTGCGCGTGGAAATCGGCCGGCTGCGCAAAGCGCTACGCCCGCTGGCCCGGCTGCACGCCACCCGTCACGGCTTCAAGCTGGAGCCGCTGACCGGCGATGTCGCCGTGCTGGCCCGGCCGGTGGAAGACAAGCACGCGCCGATACTGGCGTTTCTTTCCGACGGCGAAGCCTGGTCCAGCTCCGCCCTGGCGCTGGCGCTCGGCACCAGCCAGCGCACCGTGCAACGGGCGCTGGACGCCTTGGCGAACGCCGGCAAAGTGGAAGCCATAGGGCAAGGCCGCGCGCGCCGCTGGGTGGCGTCGCCGGTGCTCGGATTCACGACAACCTTGTTACTCACCGCGCCACTGCCGGGCGGCTAGGATGGCCTGAACCTAAAAGGAGGACATCACCATGAAACAGTCACAAGCACGAATCACCCGCGAGTACGGCCCCTTCCCCGGCGCGTCAACGGTGGGCGGCGTGGACTACGACGGCCGTTATGTCTGGCTGGCCACCGGCGACAAGCTCCAGGCCCTGGACCCGGCCAGCGGTGAAATACAACAAACACTGAACGTGGCGGCGGACGCCGGCACCGCCTTCGACGGCACCCACCTCTACCAGATCGCCGAAAAGCAGATCCACAAAATCGACCCGAAGACCGGCGATATACTCGCCAGCCTGCCGGCCCCCGGCAACGGCGAGGACTCCGGCATGGCCTGGGCGGAAGGTTCGCTGTGGGTCGGCCAGTACCGGAAACGAAAGATCCATCAAGTGGATCCGGAAACCGGGGCGGTGCTGCGCACTCTGGAATCCGACCGCTTCGTCACCGGCGTTACCTGGATCAACGACGAACTCTGGCACGGCACCTGGGAAGGCGACGACGCCGACCTGCGGCACATTGATTCGCAGACCGGCGAAGTGCTGGAGCGCATCGACATGCCCGAAGGCGTGCATGTATCCGGGCTGACCTACGACGGCAACGGGCTTTTCTATTGTGGTGGCGGCCCCACTGGGAAAGTCCGCGCTGTCGCCCGGCACGGGTAGCAGTGCAATGAAATGGGTTCAGGTTGAGCTGGGCCCGTTACAGGAGGCGGAGCCGCCGGGGCGCTAGGCGGCCAGCTACGCCGTCTGGTCGTTAACCTGCTTGCGGTCTTTTACCGGCGACAGGCCGAACATCCGCGCGTATTCGCGAGTAAACTGCGGCACGCTGGCGTAGCCGACATCGAACGCGGCGCGGCTGGCGCTCTTGCCCTCCGCCAGCATCATTCGGCGCGCTTCGATCAAACGCAGCTGCTTCTGAAACTGCAGCGGCGACACCGTGGTGACCGCGCGGAAATGCTGGTGGAAGGCGGACCGGCTCATGCCGGCTTCCCTGGCCAGCCGCTCAATGGTCAGCGGCTGCGCATAGTCTCGGCGCAGTATCGCCACGGCCCGCGCGATGCGCCGAACACGGCCGTTCGGAGGGCCGAGCCGCCGAATCGCTTCACCCTGCTCGCCGAGCAGAAGCCAATAGTGGATCTCGCGCACCAGCGACGTGCCCAGCACCGCCAGCGAAGCGGGGCGATCCAGCAGCCGCACCAGCCGGAGCACGGCATCACGAAGGTGGTTATCGATAACGGCGGGCGTTTCCAGAGCGGGCTGTTCAGCACCGTCGATCGCCGCATCCAGCTCCGCAATCACCGACGGATCCAAGTCCAGCGCAAACGCCAGGTAGGGCCTGGCGATGCTGGCCTCACTGATACGGCTGACGGTGGGCATCGCGGCCGGAACGATCATTGAATCCCCAGATGCAAAGCTGAGACTCCGGTTGCCGAGAGTGACCTGCTTGCTTCCCTGCAGCACCAGACACACCAGCGGGCTGGCGATGGTGTGCTCCAGCCCTCCGGGGACAGTACCACGCACCAGAAACAGCCCCGGCACCGGCGTCGGGGCGATCCCCGCCGCGTCGGCGTGGGTTCGGGTGTAGTGATCTACGGCTTGGCGCAAGGCATCGGACATGCCCCATTGTTATCCAGTGTCGGCTCCGGGTACAGGCACCCAGGACAATCAGGCAAAAACGAGCGTGTTTTAAGCATCCTACGTTGCCCGCCTCCGACTACCGTATAAACCTCAGCAACGGGAGAACACCATGACCGATAACGCCACCCGCAATCCGGGACCGACCCCGCAACCACAGCCGATAGCCGCCCGCCCTCACCGGGGCGTCGAGGTCTCCGGACAGGACGACGAAGAAGGCCGTAAAGCCTTCTACATCCACATCGAAGCACTGCCCGGCAAGGAGAACGAGGTAATCCGCATGCTCGAGGACATTCTGGGGTACGTGCAAGACGAACCCGCCACCGGACCCTGGTATGCCGTACGCTATTCGCGGTCGACCTTCGGCATCTTTGAAGTCTTCCCCAGCCGCGCCGGCCGCCAAGCGCATGTGGAAGGGGGCGGCGGCGAGATATTCCGGGACGTGGCGCGGATGAACGGCATTCTGGCGCGCCCGGCGCATGTGCACCGCCTCGATGTACTAATGAGCAAAGAGGTATTCGCCTGATCCCGGGCGGTACTCTAGCGACGCCGGGCGAACCAGGCGCGAATCAACCCGGCCTGGAAAAAGGGTCGCGGCGTCTCGAAGCCGCCGGCCCGCAGAACGGCCTCGACCTGGTCGGGCGGCAGCACGGCCACGTCCTTGGCGTAGGTGGCTTTCATCCGGCGCAGCCCTTCGTCGCTGACGTCCGTGGGGGTGATGGTTCGCTGCCAGACGCGCAGTAGATCGTCGTAACCTGGCGCGTCCTGCTCGGTGGACAAATCAGAACTGGCCAGCATGCCACCCGGCACCAATCGCTCGGCGATCTGTTCGAAGAACGCCGAGCGCGCCGTTTGATCCAGGATGAACTGCGATACCAGAAAGCTGGTGGCGGCCTGGTAAGACGCACCGGCCGGTAACGAATCCAGGTAGCCTTCATGGAATTCGCACCGCTCGGCGATGCCCGCCTCGTCAGCCCGGCGCCGGCACACGTCCAACATGCCACGGGCCGGTTCCACGGCGGTGAACCGCCAGCCGGGGAAGCGGCTGGCCAGATGCAGAATCTCACTGCCGGTGCCGGCGCCCACGCAAAGAATCCTGGCGTCCTCAGGCAACGCCGCGAACACGGACTCCAAGAGGAAGTACAGGCATTGGTTGATCGGCGCGGTTCTTTCCCACTGCTTGTCGTAGCCCGGCGCCATCTGGTCAAACAGGGCTTTCAGTTCGTTGTCGTTCACTGACTATCCTCTCAACCGAACGGGCGCACGCCGATCAGAGCGCCGTGCAGCCAGAAGGCGAACAGCGCCCAGGCAAGCACGCCCACCACCACCGTGATGATGTCGCCCTTGAGCGTCCCCGGCGCGTAAGTCACGCCCTGGGCGCGGTCACGGCGGCGCAGCCTGGCGAACGCCACGATCGCCCACACCAGGAAAGCACCGAACAGCACCACGTCGTGCAGCAGGCCGATGGCCAGCAGGTGGCCGAATGCCCAGACTTTGGTGCCCACCACCATAGGGTGGCCGAGGCGGGCGCGAATACGGTTGCCGGGCACATAGGCGGCGGCCAACAGGATGAAGGCGACCAGGGTGAACAACGCATTGAGATGGCCCAGCCACGCCGGCGGCGCGTACAACACCACCGGGTCCAGCCGGGCCCGTTGAAAGCCCAGCACGATCAGTACGAAGCCAGCCAGAGCGATCAGGCTGTAGAGGCCTTTCCAGGGCAAGAGGCCCATGCCATTGACGCGGCGCTGCCGCCATTCCGGGAAGAAGCCGACGCAGTGAATACCCAGGAAAATCAGCAAACCGAGAATCAGCATTATCATTGTTGTGTGTCTCCGGGCGATAAAGGGGTGGCCCTATAGTGCCGCAATCCGGACGACGGGAACATGACCCGCAGCCGTTACGCCTCGGCCTCCGGCGCTTTCAGGGCCTTGCTGTAGAACCCGGACGGATCGAAACAACACACCCGCTTTTCGCCGGACGCCAGCTTGTCCAAGGCGTCGTTGATCCGCTTGGCGCGGGTCTTCGCCTGCTTGGCGGTGACCACCCAATGAATCCAGTCCACGCGGGCCAACGTAGTGGTGGCCTCCCAAGTGGCGAGAGCTTCCGGAGAGGCCTGTAACGCCTCATGCAGATCCGCGGGCACCTCCGGCTCCGGCTCCTGCGCCACGGGTGTGATCTCAAGCTCGGCGACGTCGCCCGGGGTGGCCTTCGCGGCGCGCTGCAGCTTGGGATCGATTCTCAGCCAATGACTTTTCTGGCCATCCGGCTCCAGCAACAAAGCCTTGAAGCCTTTGCCGTTGAGGGTGCCGTCCACGGAGGTTCGGCCGCGTCGCGGTAGCTTCGCACTGGCGTCCTTGGGGAGCACCACGAAGGCCCACTCTTCGCCGTCAGCCGGTTTTTTCGGGCGGAGCAATCGCGCGCTGAATTGAGATCGGGTGTCTTTGTTCGCCATCGTCCATTACAGCCGTTCGGTGTGGAAGGATGATTGAAGCGTGCCAGAGCACCGCTCGGTGTCAACCGGCACCGTCACGGTCTCGACATCATCTCAGCTTGCGGTAGACGCGACCGCCGTCCTTCTTTTCCCCGGTGTCCTCGATGCCCTCGAAACGGCCTTGCCGGACCAGCCGTAGAAAGTCGTTGCCCAACTTAACGCGGTCCCCGATGTAGAGCCCGCTCCAGCCCCGACCGTAAACCTCGGGAAAATGGAACAAGCCGGGCGGCCGTTCACTCAGCGTTTTTTGCAGACGGCTCTGTAGTACCTGGTCCATAAAACACTCCGTTGCATTCGTGGACGTTGGTGGCCGCCATTGAAACGCCGTCGCGGACCGGCGGGCAAGCGAACGCAGACGCTAGTGCCAGGCCGGCCTTCTATGGTCTCCTGGGTGTCCACAACAGGAGCAAACATGGCCCGCGACATTCTGGTTCTCGGCGCCGGCATGGTCGGCGTCTCCACCGCCTGGCACCTGCTGCAACGCGGCCACCGGATCACCCTGGTGGACCGCAATGCGCCGGGGCGCGAGACCTCGTTCGGCAACGCCGGCATTATTCAGCGCGAGGCCGTGCGGCCCTACCGCTTTCCCCGCGATCTGGCGACGTTGACCCGGGTGCTGCCCAACCGGCAGGTGGATATCCGCTATCAGCCCTATGGCATGGTGCGCGCCGCCCTGCCCCTGTTTCAGTACTGGCGTAACTCCGCGCCGCAACGCTACGCAAGCATCGTCCCCGAATACGCGGCGCTGATTACCCGCGCCCGGGATGCCCACGCGGAAATGATCGACGCCGCCGGCGCCGGGGATCTGATTCGCCAGGACGGCTATCTGGAAGTGTTTCGCACCGCCGAAGCGCTGGACGCGGGATGCCGGCAGGCCGAACAGGACGCCACCGAGTACGACGTCACCTATCGCGTGCTGGACAGCGCCGCGCTCGCTGAAGAAGAACCGGACCTGGCCGCTGGTCTCGCCGGCGCCATCCACTGGACCCAGCCCTGGACCGCCACCGACCCCGGCGCCCTGGTGGCCGCCTACGCCGAGCACTTTCAGCAACAGGGCGGGCACGTTATCCAAGCGCCGCTGGAAACACTATCGCGCAGCGGCAACGGCTGGCGGGCCACGGTCGGCGGCGAAACGATTGCCGCCGAGCAGGTGGTGCTGGCCCTCGGCCCCTGGTCCGCGCCATGGCTCGACCAGCAAGGCCTGCATGTGCCGCTGTTTGTGAAACGTGGCTACCACATGCACTACGACACCCTCGACAACGCCCGCCTGCGCCACTGGCTAATGGACTCCGAAACCGGCTACCTGCTCGCGCCCATGCGCGCCGGCATCCGCCTCACCACCGGCGCCGAGCTGGCGCGCCACAACGCCCAGCCCCACTACCAGCAGCTGGCCGCCGCCGAAGCGGTGGCGCGAACGCTCTTCCCCCTCGGCGCGCGGCTCGACCCTAAACCCTGGATGGGCGCCCGCCCCTGCACGCCGGACATGAAACCGGTGATCGGCCCGGCCCCGGACCTGCCGGGCCTGTGGCTGGCCTTCGGGCACGGGCACCAGGGCTTCACCATGGGGCCGATTACCGGCCGATTGCTCGGGCAGATGATGGATGGGGAAACAACGGAAGTGGATATGGCGCCCTATCGGGCGGATCGGTTCTAAGCAGCGGCCGGTGCTATTTGACGCCGTCCAGGCTGGACAGGGCAGCGCCGGGTTGGCCGGCGATCACGCTGAAGGAGCCGTCGGTTTCCAGCACCACGGCGGCGACCTCGCCAAGGGCGCCGATGCCGGCGGAGCGCACCGCCGCGCGCACTTCTTCGCGAGTCACCCGGGCGTCGCGCAGCGCATCGTCAAGCATGGCGCCATCGCGCAATAGCAGGCGCGGTTCGCCGGTGACGACCCGGCGCAGCCACGGCATGCGCGTGCTCGACCAGGAAATGGCGAACTGCATGCCGATTAGCAGCGCCAGGGCCAGCAAACCCTCCGCCAGCGCCACGCTCTTGCTCAACACGATGGTCGCCAGGGTCGAGCCGATCGCCACCGTGACCACCAGATCAAAGGCGTTCATCTTCGCCAGCGTCCGCTTGCCGGACACCCGCAGCATAAATACCAGCGACACATAGGCCAGCACGCCAATAAGCAGCGTGCGGCCCAATACCGACCAACCGTTAAAAAAGATCGCTTCCATATCCAATAACTCCCTGTGCGGCGAATCACCGCAGCATGGCAGTCATCCGACCGGATAGCGAACAGGGAGGGGCTGCCTTACTTGACGCGGTAGAGCCCGCAAAGCTTGTTGCCGTCCGGGTCCAGCACGTAGCTCAGGTGCATGGCGCCCATGGCGCTTTCGCGCAGGCCCGGCGGGTCCTCCACGGATTTGCCACCGTGGGCCACCGCCACGTCATGAAGTTCTTTCACCTGCTCCGGCGACTCGCACTTGAAACCGATGGTGCCGCCGTTGGCGCCACAGGCCGCTTCGCCGTTAATAGGCTGGCTTACGGCCAGCGTGTTGCCGTCGTGGCGATAGAACAAGCGGACGATCCCGGCAGGGGTCTCGTTACGAATCGGCTCGCCGGCGCCGAGCACGCCGAGTACCGCGTCGTAGAAGCGCTTGGAACGCTCGATGTCGCTGGAACCGATCATGATGTGGTTAAACATGTTTTCTCCATTCTAGAATCAATGTGCACTGATGCCGAGCAGCGAGCCTTCGCCGACCTCGACCTGAGTAAACGAATCATCCCCCTGGCTGTACACCCAAAGCTCCTTCCAGCCGTCAGGGTCACTGTCGCTCAAGACAAAGAGACGCTCACCCAGGGAAAAGGCGTAATCAACACTGTTGGTGAATGTACCCAGGGGCGTAAAACCATTACCAGCACCGTTCAGGAAGGAGACCACGTAGCCATCGCCGATGCCACCGCTCACGGCGATCATCTGCTCACCGTCGGCATACAGATACGCGTCACCGTCCACATTGTCGATCATTGCCGTGGTGCCGTCGGTACCCTGGGTACGCCAGATCTCAGCCATGGTCGAGCCTTCCGCTCGCGCCACGAAATACGCCGTCGCGCCGGTGCTGACGAGGCTGGCGATATTGCTGGAACCCGGGTGCAGATCCCTGATCATCGCCGTGCCGGCCGCCGTGCCGTCGCTGGCCCAGATTTCCCGGTTATCGTATGAGCCATTGCTGTCATCATCCTCAGCATTGTTGGCCGGGAAAATAAAATAGTCGCCCACGCTGACCAGATTTGTGATCTGCGCATTGCTGGCCCACTCACTGGTCTCGTTAATGTCCGCCAGAACCTCGGTGCCTGCCGGCGTGCCATCGCTCCTATAGAGCACATAACCTTTGCCGCCGCTGCCATAGGTTCCGGCGCCGCCACGAAAGTAGAGCTTCCCCTTGAAGCTCAACGCGACGTCGCTATCAAAGCCGTCCATCGAGCTGACGCTGGAATCAATCAGCGTCTCGTTATCCGCCGTGCCGGTACCGATAAAAAGCTTTTCATTGGTGCCACCCGCGCCGTCGTCTGTGTATGCGGAGAAGAGCAAATGACCGTCATACTCGAAGAACTCTGAAGGCACGGCACTATCGGTAACAGCACCGCGGGTATTGACGACGAACCGTGGCCCGGTTTCTTCGTCCACCAACTTCCAGAGCGCAAACCCGGGATAAACGGCGCTGCGACCGGAAAAATACAGCACATCGTTGTAGACGATGCCCCCGGCGGAGCTAGCTTCCAAGCCGAGTTCCACTTGATAGGTGCCGTCACCGGTACCATCGGTACGCCATAGCCCCTGCCCGGCCCCGCCGACAAAATAGGCAATACCATTCCGTTCGCCGAGACTCTCGGACACCGAGCCAACGGTGCCCTGGCTCTTTAACAGCGAGACGGAGCCGTCGCTGCCAAATCGATAGAGCCCCTGTTCATCGGAAGTCAGGTCGATAAATTGCTTTTCAACAAAGGTTACCGGCGGTTCGTTCTCCCCGGACGGGGCCACGGCGCCATCGCCGCTGTCGCCACCACAGGCGGTCAACAAGGACAAGAATAAGCACGGGATTAGGTAACGCGAAAGCGGACTGAGCAGGCGGTGGATTTTTTCCATGTCGTCATCTTATTTGTTTTAGATGGCACTGATTGCCACAAAACCGTCAAACCGATCGCGGGCGCAAACGGAGATCCGGGGTAAGGTTTTGCATATTGCCTGTATAAAACCAATAGAGGAAGGTTCGAGACCCGTTCGCCATCAATGTACACGTGTACGTACATTTCACCGGAAAGCCCGGATTCGTGACGCCTTGCTCGCCCCGGTCAGAGGCACCGAGCGGGAATTGCGCTCGAACAGCGTCACACCCAGCTCGTCTCCAACTGAGCCACCGCCAGCCCATACTCGACCTGCTTCAGCTTCATGGGAAGGATCTCGAAAAACGATAGCCGGAATCAGAATAATACATTTGCCCCACGGCACCCACTGGCGGACACTCCCGGCCTCAACGAAGGAGGCCCGATGAGTCACACCGAGCGCACCGCCGAATCCGCCCTCAGCACCTGGCTGATACTGCTCATGGCCACGACCACCGGCCTGGTGGTCGCCAGCAACTACTACGCCCAACCGCTGCTGCACACCATCTCGGATCAGCTCGGCCTGTCCTACGCCAAAGCCGGCATCATCGTCACCACGGCCCAGGCCAGCTACGCGCTGGGCCTGATCCTGCTGGTGCCGCTCGGCGACCTGGTGGAGCGCCGGCGCCTGATCGTCACCATGATGTTGCTCGCCACCGCCGGCCTGCTGGTGAGCGCCAGTGCCGGGTCCCTGGCCGCGCTGCTGATCGGCACCGCCATCACCGGCGCCTTCTCGGTGGTGGCCCAGGTGCTGGTGCCGTTCGCCGCCACCCTGTCGCCGGTGGCGCAGCGCGGCAAGGTGGTGGGCACGGTGATGAGCGGCCTGCTGATGGGCATCCTGCTGGCCCGCACCGTGGCCGGCGCGCTTTCGAGCCTGGGCGACTGGCACACGGTCTACTGGGTGGCGGCGGCACTCATGCTGCTGAATACCCTGGCCCTGTGGCGCGCCCTGCCCCGCTACGCCCAGACCACCCGCATGCACTATGGGCAGTTAATTGGCTCGGTGTTCGCACAGTTCGCCCGCTACCCGTTGCACCGTCAACGCTCCTTGCTGGGCTGCCTGATTTTCGCCATGTTCAGCGTGCTGTGGACCTCGCTGGCGTTCCTGTTGTCCAGCGAACCCTGGTCCTACTCCGACGCCACCATCGGCCTGTTCGGCCTGGCCGGCGCCATGGGCGCGCTCTCCGCCCGCCACGCCGGCGTACTCACCGACCGGGGCCACGGCGCCCGGCTTACGGTGCTGGGCGTGGTGGCGCTGTTGGTGTCCTGGGGGCTGCTGGGGCTGGGCGGCTATTCCCTGATCGCACTGATCGCCGGCATCGTGCTGCTGGACCTGGCGCTGCAGGCGGTGCACATCACCAACATGAACATGGTCTTCAGCCTGGACGAGGCCGCCCGGAACCGGCTGAATTCCGGCTACATGTTCCTATACTTCGTCGGCGGCGCCCTGGGCTCGCTAGGCTCCGCCGCGGCCTACCAGCACTACGGCTGGCTGGGTGTGTGCCTGCTGGGTGGTGGGCTGGGTGTGCTGGCGGTGGGTTATGGGGTGTGGATTACCCGCTTCAGTCCACGCTCTCAAACACCGCCGGGTTCAGAAACATACGCTGGCTCACCAGTCGGCGATCCACCTCGCTGAGTTCCGCTTCTTCCATCACAGCCGGAAGGTTTTCGCGGATACCGGCGATCTGCTCGCCTATGATCTCGTTGGCGCCGTCCTCGGACAGCAGAAAATGTCTCGCCGCCCCACGGCAGACATTGAGGTTACTGAGGCGCCGGTCTCCGTCGATCAACATCGCCTGGGACGCCTCGTTGCCGGTACGCGCCTGCGGGCAGATATCGTAGGCCGGTGTGAGCGTGAGTGAATCACCATTCCAAAGCGCGGCATGGTTGCGGGCGTGATCGTCGGTGTTGCCACAGAGCACGTTGAAGACAAGTCGCCCGAACAGCTCGCGCAGGGTAACCGTAGGCTCGGTGAAGCGGTGGCGAATGATCTCGGCCAGGGTCTCGTAGCTGGCGTAGCGCGCCATCATCTCATCCAACTCGAACAGGGTCAGGGCGGACACCATTGCTTTGCGGGTCCAGCCATCACCTGCTTTCTCACGATCGAAACGCTCGACCAATAGCACGTCCCTACCCGCGACCCGTTTCAAACGCACCGGGGCAACCTGCAGCCCCAGGTCCGCCGCCAAACGCATCGCCACGTACTCCGCCTTCACCACATCGTAGGTATCGGTGCTGGAGGAGAACTTGGCGATGTATTTTCGGTCCCCACTTTCGATCTCCGCCTTGGGCCGGGCACCGCCCAGGGAGCTGCCATGAAACAGCGCCTGATCCAGCGCCGGCGGTAAAGATCTACCCGCCTCCACCAAAGCCGCCGCTTCCAGCAGTTGTTCCAAGGTTGCCCCGCCGGGCTCGCGCGATACGTACTCTGTCGCGGAGTGCTGAAAATCGAGCGTTCCTGGACGATCCGAACCGGAGTTCAGCAAATAGGTGAGTTCGTCGAGCCGGCCAGGATCGGTATCGCACCCCGGATTGCCCAGCAATCGATTCAGAACCACCCGCCGGCCCCAGGCGTCCGGCGCACCGTCACGCAGACAGCTCGGCATCGACAGGCCAGGCAAAGGCGCTATAGCGCCTCGCTGCAAAGGCAACTCAGGCAAGTACAGCGGCATAGCGTCAGGACGGTCCCAGTAGCTCCGGCCATAATTGAAGGCCAGACGCGCCCCGTCCCGGTACAGGCGCCCCGCCACCACCGGCTCGGTGCGCCCCGGCAGCCACACCCAAACGTAGGCTTCGTGATCGTTAGAAATCATCCTTCACATCCTTGTCGGACGTCCGCACCGACCGGGGCAGCAGCCGCAGGGTGTACTCCGTCTCCGCCACCCGGGACGCCAACTCCGCCGGCGACGCCTCGAACAACGGCACCCCGACAATCGCCGCCACCTCGAACACGGCGCCAATGGCGCAGCCCATCTCACCTTTCTCAATACGCTGCACCAGCCCGCGCGAGATCCCGGCGCGCTCCGCCAGGGCCTCGGCGGTGAGTCCCTGCTCGATGCGCGCACGACGAATCAGCCGGCCTAGAAGATGGGCGGCATCGCGACTGTAGCGGGAGTATGGGCGATTATCAGGTTTTGGCATGATCCATTAATAAACCTTAAAGAGAATCTATGATTAGTTTATAGACCATATTAAGAGCAGGCAAGAACAGAACTTCACGCAGTCGATTCTTGATCGGCCGGATCGACTATCGGGTACACAACCGATAGGGAGCGAACCATGCCCAACCAACACGGCGAATTTATCTGGTACGAACTGGCCACCGAAAACGCGGACGCCGCCCAGCATTTTTACAGCGCGATACTCGGCTGGCGGGTCACCGACAGCGGCCAGCCCGACATGGACTACCGCCTTCTCCATGCCCGCGACAAGGACACGGGAGAATGGCGCGCGGTTGGTGGCTTGATGGCACTGACCGAAGAGATGAAACAGTGCGGCGCCAGGCCGGTGTGGCTGGGCTATATCGGTGTCGACGATGTGGACCGGGCAGTCGCCAAGGTGACTGAACTGGGCGGCAGCGTGCAAATGCCGGCCACGGATATTCCCGACGTGGGCCGTCTTGCCATGGTGACCGACCCGCAGGGCACGCCCTTCTATGTGATGCGCGGCAACAGCAACGACACCAGCCTGGCGTTCGCGTCCGACCGCCCGCGAGTAGGCCACTGCGCCTGGAACGAATTGGCAACCTCCGACCCAGACGCGGCGAAAGCGTTTTACTTCGAAGCGTTCCGCTGGACCAAGGACGGGGAGATGGACATGGGCCCGATGGGCGCCTACGAATTTATCCGCCACAACGGCGTGATCGGCGCCGTCATGCCCAAGCCCGATGACATGCCCGTGCCGATGTGGCACTACTACTTCCGCCCCGCCGACATCGACGCCGCGATCAAAACGATCACCGAGAACGGCGGGCAGATCCTTCACGGCCCGGATAAAATTCCCGGCGGCGACTTTATCGTTAAAGGCTTTGATCCGCAGGGGGCGCTATTCGCGCTGGTGGGGTCCAGGCGGACTTGATCCTCCCCGGCATGCCGGCCGGCCATGCGCACTGGTGTCTTCCAGGCTGTACTTTCAGGCCAATGCCTTTCACGTTCGGGGCACGGCATAGTGGCAGGCTTGGTTTGCCGCCCAACCCGAAGCGAGGAAGCACGCATGAGCACCGCACTGATCACCGGCGCCTCCAGTGGCATTGGCGAAGACATCGCCCGGCAACTGGCCGCGCGCGGCCTGAACCTGATACTGGTCGCCCGCCGTAAAGAGCTGCTGGACAAGCTGGCCGATGAACTGGCCGCCAGCCATGGCATCACCGCCACGGCCCTGGCCTGCGACTTGGCCGACCGCAAGAGCCTCGCGGCGCTGTTCGATCAGGTGGACACAGCCCTCGCGGAGCACAACGACACCTTGACCGTCTTGGTCAACAACGCCGGCACCGGCTTCTGGGCCCCCTTCGCCGACCAGGATCTGGCGGGCCTGCAGCGGGACATCGACCTCAACGTCACCGCACTCACGACCCTCAGCCACGGTTTTATCAAGCGCGCCCAGGCCCACGGCCAACCCGGTTACCTGCTCAATATCGCGTCCCTGGCGGGCATCCTGCCCACACCCCGCTACGCCACCTACTCGGCCACCAAGGGCTATGTGCGGTTCTTCACCGAAGTGCTGGATTACGAGCTGCGCGACTGCCCCATCAGCGTCACCGCCGCCTGCCCCGGCGGCGTGCTGACGCCCTTCCTGGACCAGGCCGGCCAGACCGTGAAGAAACAGACCGGCATCATGACCGCCGCCGAAGTTGCCAAGCTCTGCGTGGATGCCATGTACGCCGGCAAGGTGGTGTACGTGCCCGGCCTGCTCAACAAGGTGGCCGTCTACACCAACCTGCTGCCCCGCCGTCTGCGCGGCTGGCTGCTGGAACGCAGCATGATGGTGAGTGTGGAGGCGCGGCCGGATGCGAGCCGCTAGGGGCTAGACGAGCCAGCTCGCCCAACCTCCACAGCCTCATCGCGGCAGCCACTAACTCAAGGTGGTGACGAACTCGCCAATAACCTGCAGATCGCTGGCCGCGTCTTCCGTCAACTCGATATTCCGGTAGCCGAACAGGCGGCTCTCCGGCTTCAGCACAATGCGGGTGTGGTACCACTGGCCGTCGTCGTCCGCTGACTTCTCGCTGTGGTAGCGCTTTACGGTGTAGCGCCCGCCGGTGTCGGCGTCCTGGATGTCGCGGTGGGATACCAGCACGATTTTGCCTTCACGGCTGCCGGCGGGCTTGGCGCGGAACAGGCACCAGGTGCCGCTGGGAATGCGCTGGTTCATGGATTCACCCACCACGCGGGTGACGAAATGGCCCGGCTCCGCCTTCAGCCAGTCCGGCCGCTGCATCCAGTCGCAGTCTTCCACCGCCTGCGGGTCGCTGAATTCGCCGGCGGCCACGGCCAGGTCATACACCGGCAGGGCGTTTTCGAACGGCACCACGTCCTCCGGGTCCAGCAGCGGGTACGGCAGGGCCTCGTAGTCCGCCGCCCTCATTACCGGGTTGGCGGAGGGCGTCGCGATCTGTTCGCGGAACCAGGCGTTAGTCTCCGGGTCGGTGCAGAACACAAAGCAGCCTTTCATGCCCCGGGTCATTAATGTGCGGTAGGTGTTCTTGATGAGCTCGTCGGCTTCGCGCTTCGCCGTCTCCGGGTCCTCTTTGTAGAGCTTCCGGATGCCCCGCACCGAACGGTCCATGGATGACCGTTTTCGCCCGTCGGTGAGGATCTCGCCATCGCGCACTATCAGGTCCGGGCCGATGATCACGCCCACATAATCCAGTTCGAGGCCCTGGATGGTGTGGATACAGCCGATCTGCTCCACCGAGTGTTCCGCCAGGGCCCACAGGCTGCCGTCCCGGGTCAGGTTCCACTGCGCGGCGAAATCGTGCTCCGGCAGTTCGATATCCATGGCAACCGGGTCTTTTTTGCTCTTCCAGTCCCAGCAATAGCCGGCCACCATCCGTGCGCGGTTGTTGGCGTTGCGCGACACGATGGCCTGGCGCAGCGCCTGCGGCGAGTCCACCACTTGAATGTCGTAGTCCACGGACTCGAGGTCATCGTTGGCGGTATCGCGGATTCGCAGCAACTGATCGACGAACGCCAGATAACCGTCCGAGCCGCCGCAGCGGAACTGGGAGGCCAGACCGAGCTCCGTAACCTCGGCGCCCAGACGTTCCGCCCAGCGCCGAATCTCCGCCCGCGAGCCCACGTCTTTCAGGGTGACGCGCTGCGCCTCGTCCACGAAGAACACCGACAGCCGCGCCGCCTGCATGATCTCCTTGATCTGGTGCTCGCCCTGGTTGCCGTACAGGCCGCTTTTCTCATTCAGGCGGTGCGCCTCATCCACCAGCAACGCACCGAAGCTGTCCGGCGCAGCGTCCATAAACGACCCGGAGCCACGGAACATATTGCTGATGCGGCTCTTCTTGAACGAGCCGGTGAGCTGAGCCTCGTACACCGCCCGGGGCGCCGCGTTGCGTGAGACGTATTGGGCAGCCATATCGCGGCCGGTAAGACGGGCCAGCAAATTAATCGCCAAAACGGATTTCCCGGTGCCCGGGCCGCCCTCGACGATCAGCACCTGGCGTTTCCCCTTTTGGGCACGCTCAGCCAGTTCAATGGCGGTCTCAAACGCCGCCTTCTGATCGTCGATCATGACGAAGGCGTCGTTGCCTTTAAGCATGTCCAGCACCGCATCCGCCAGGCTGCGCGACGGGCGAATGCGACCGTTTTCAATGCGGTAGAGCAGGTCCCGGTCATCGCCATAGCGCACATGCTGCTTCAAAAAATCGGCCAGCCGCGCCGCATCCCGGGAAATAAACACCGGCGCCTGGCTGGTGTGCGGCGCGTACACCGGATCATTCACCGCACTGCCGTCGTCCATATTGTGCAGGTAGGCACAGGGCACCAGGCGAATGGACTCGGCGCGAACGGTTTCGTTGTAGTCTTCGATCAGGCTCGCGTAGGTCCACGCCTGATAAGACGGGTGGCTGGTCTCGCGCCAGCCGCCGCCCAGCGGCGTGCGGATAATGCCATCCTTGTGTGGCAACGGCTCGGCCTGCTGCCACTGCTTCAACTCGACGATGACAGCGGTCTCTTGCCGTTGTTCGTTGGCGCCGCTAAGAATGAAGTCGATACGCTTACTGGTCAGCGGGATGTGGTATTCCAGGGAAACGCCGGCGTCATCCGGAATCGCCTGATCCAGCATCAGATTGGACATAAACTGCAGCGAGTGGCGCCAGGAATCCACCTCCTTGGCCGCCACCGAGCGTGACAGCCGGCGCCGGAATTCGAGCAGAATCTTTTCATGGATGCGATTCAGGCGGACGTCTTCAATGAATGCCTTCTTCTTAGCGGTATAAACAATCATGAACCGTTGTCGTCCTTGCTCTGGTAGGCCGTGTACTTACGCGCCGACCCGCGCGCCTGATCGGCGGGATAACGGGCTTCGTTAATGGCCATCTTCTCTTCCACCGCGCTGGGAATATCCACGCCCAACTTGTCCGCCAGCCGCAGCAGGTAGATCTGCACATCGGCGATCTCATGGGCGGCCGCGCGATGCTGCTCCGGCGTCAGCTCGTAGGACTGCGCCTCCGTCAGCCACTGGAACAGGTCCAGCAACTCGGACACCTCGCCACCCAGCGCCATGGTCAGGTTCTTGGGCGAATGGAACTTGTCCCAGTCGCGCGCCTCGGCAAAGGCACGCGCTTTGTCGCTGAGGCGCTGGAAGTCGGACATGGTGGTTCCCCGTAACGTTAAAAGTTGGCTCAGCGCCCGCTGGATCAAGCGCTAAGCAGCGTCCAACGGCGTAATCCGCGACACCTCATCCTTAGCGGATTGCGACGCGGCCCATAAATCCACCGCGCGCTGCGCGTTAAGCCAGAACTCCGGTGAATTGCCGAACAAACGACCGAGCCGCAGCGCCATCTCCGGGCTGACAGCGCGGCGCTCGCGCAACAGTTCATTCACCGACTGCCGCGAAACGCCCAAACGCTCAGCAAGCTGCGCCACCGTCAGCCCATAGTCCGGAATGAAGTCCTCTCTCAGCATTTCGCCGGGATGCGTTGGCTTACGCTGGATGCCGGCGGTATTGGAAATCGTCATGTTCACCACCTCTCTTCAATGGTAATCGCAGACCTCAACGTCATACGCATCGCCATCCTCAAAACGAAAGCAGATACGCCACTGATCGTTAATCGAAATGGCGTGCTGACCTTGTCGGTTACCGGAAAGCGCATGCAGTTTGTTACCCGGGGGCACCCTCAGGTCATCCAGACACGTCGCCAAATCCACATACTCAAGCTTACGCGCTGCCCTTGAGGCCACATCGGGAGGAAACTTCTTTGCCTTGCCTTTGGCATAGAGCTCCTGGGAACGCTTGTCCGTAAACGTCTTGATCATGCCCACAACCGTATTCTGTCACGTGACACTTGTCAACCAGGCTCACGGGGATGCTCCGCGACCAGACTCTCCCTCGAAATCTCCCCAACCGCCCGCGCCCCGGTGAGCGTCATCGCCACCTTCATCTCGCTGGCGATCAGGTCCAGCACATGGGCCACGCCCTGCTCGCCGGCGGCGGCGAGGGCGTAGACGAAGGCGCGGCCCAGCAGCACGCCGTCCGCGCCCAGGGCGAGCAGGCGCACCACGTCCAGGCCGGAGCGGACGCCGGAATCCGCCAGGATCGTCAGGTCGCCCTGCACCGCGTCGGCGATGGCCGGCAGGGCCCGGGCCGAGGAGAGCACGCCATCGAGCTGGCGCCCGCCGTGGTTGGAGACGACGATGCCGTCCGCGCCGAACCGCACCGCCTCGCGGGCATCCTCCGGGTCGAGAATGCCCTTGAGCACCATCGAACCTTTCCAATACTCACGAATCCATTCCAGATCCCGCCAGCCGATGGACGGATCGAAATTCTCGCCCAGCCAGCCGATGTAATCCTCCAGGTGGATGCGATGGCCCAGATAGGCCGACACATTGCCCAGATCGTGCGGGCGCCCGCGCAGGCCCACGTCCCACGCCCAGCGCGGGTGCGTCACCGCCTGCAGCATCCGCCGCCAAGCCGCGAACGGCCCGGACATCCCCGAATGCCGGTCGCGATAGCGCGCCCCCGGCACCGGCATATCCACCGTGAACACCAGGGTCCGCACCCCCGCCGCCCAGGCCCGCTCCAGCGCGTTCTTCATGAAACCGCGGTCGCGCAGCACATACAGCTGAAACCACATCGGCCGCGTCATCGCCGGCTGCACCTCCTCGATGGGACACACCGACACCGACGACAACGTAAACGGCACGCCCCGCGACGCCGCCGCCCGCGCCGCCTGCACCTCGCCCCGCCGCGCGTACATCCCGGTGAGCCCCACCGGCGCCAGCGCCACCGGCAGGCTCACCGCCTCCCCGAACAACCGCGCCGACAGATCCACCTCCCCCACTTCCTTCAACACCCGCTGCCGCAAGGCCAGATCGCGCAAATCCGCCACATTGCGCGCCAGGGTGTGCTCGTCGTACGCGCCTCCGTCGATGTAGTGGAACAGGAACGGCGGCAGGCGGCGTTTGGCGGCGAGGCGGTAATCGTGGGTGGAGGAGAGGATCATGGTTGTCTCGACCAAGCGGGAAAGTGCTACTTATCGTCTGTAGACCGTAATTTATAGCCTGCGCTCTAATGAATTTTCAGCGAAGAGAGGAGACAAGTATGGATAGCGAAGTAACAATTACACGTTACAAGAGTTCCCGATATTGGGCGGTTTGGATAAATGGCGAGTTGCTGGCTGTAGTATGTTACCGGAAGGGAGCAGAAGCTGTGCGCACCGCGTTAACCGACGCCGACAAATTCGCTACGAGCATCATGGCTCAACACTCTAGTTGCTGCCACATTCGGGAGGACATGTAGCCGCAATGCCCTCTTTTCCATAAAAGCCTAAGCTAAGAAAACGCTTCACCAGTCAAAACTAACGCAGAAATTTCAGACTTAACCGGCATAGGAGCAGCGGAGGTCATACTGTATCGTCGAGGCTCGGCGTGTGGAATCGTTACGATGTATTGTTCTTTTAAATCTACAGTTTTCATTTCAAAGCACGCCAAGCTAGCACCTATTGTCATCAGCTTGCTGCCTAGCGGGGAAACGATTAACTGGCATCCTCCAAGCAACTTCATACTATCTTTATATCTTCTCATGGCCTTTAAAAGCTGCCGATAGACCTCGAAAGGGTTCGCCTCGTTGACATGAAACACATTGGACATGGGCGTCTGAAGACTATCTATCAAAATTTCCGAATACTCTACTAATAAGTTATCCGCTCTTCTTAGATTCTTCGAAGGATGCGGAATAACCGGGCAAACCTCAGCATCCATAGAAATATCAGAAAGCTTTCGAATCTTGTCCAGCTGACCAAGCCTACCTTCCCCAAGAAACGGAAACCAAACCATTGGCCAGTCTCGCACCAATTCGGATTGCATTGTTCCTGAGAAACCGGGAATGAATAAAATTTCGTCACTTGGATCTTCAGCTATTATACTACTGTCTAGAGAAGGGTCCTCAGCAACAACAACCTGAAAGTTCACCCCTCCCGCGGCGAGCAATTGGGAATCTTGGTCCGCGGCCTCTTTATTGGGGATCAACTTGCTAAGAATGCCTGTCAAAAGCGCAATGTACACCATGCGAGGGAAGGAAGTGACGTCCAGTATGATGTCGGTATACCCTTCGGTCAGAGGAAGTACTTTCTTTACGCCTTCAAGAAGAATCACACTGGATGTAATATCATCCTCATCATGCTCTCCTTGAAAAGAAAGCTCTTCAACGTCCCCGAGCGAAGAAAACACCGACTTAATAGCTTTCGTATTTTCTTCCGTAGCCTCGATCAACGCACGATCCAATTCATAAGAATTAAAATCAACTAGAAGAAGCTTTGCAGCGCCAACCTTTCTCTCATAAAGACTAGAAACAATTTCACGAATCGGAGTTTCTGACCGGGGATCAAATCCCTTCCCAGTTATGTATAGAAGGCGGACCTCTCTCTTCTCAGGATCGAACATCCGGTCCCAGAAATCATGAACTTCGTCACCCCGCACGAAAACATAGTTCGACCATAGCATGCCTTAAACCGTCCCCAAGTCATTTTGTCTTTTCTGAGAAGGACCATCTTCCATCCAGCTTATAAGATTTTTCGCTGGCACATCTTGCCAACCGCCGTACTGCAACGGTAGACCATAATAAGCACAAAAAGCTCTATTCAGATAGAAAATCGTGCCCCCGTCTCTAGACGTACTAGCAGAACTATCTCTAGCGACAAGCAAATTTTCTGCAGCGCATTCCGCCAGCACCTCCGAGAGAAGTGCGCCCTTCCCAGCATACTGCTTTTGCTCAGACTCTATCCCGGATATCTCTTTATAAGAAAGCCTTATCCCTGTGACGCCAGGCGCATAAGGGGCATTCTCTAGAAAAGTACGTTTTCTGCAAAAAGACCCGATGGCGTCCAAGAGCTTCTGTGCTCTTCTACCCTGAGTATGGTTCCTCGGCAAAAAATCTCTCTTTCTTTTCGCGAGATCTTTAATTATCTTTTCTTGCTCTGCCGGGGTCAGTGTGATGTCTGGCTTCCTCAATATATTCTTTTTTTGCATACCAGAATAAAGTCCAGCTGACAAGTATAGCAACTCTTCAATATTATTAGTTGCTAACGCACAGAGCCTATTTATGCCAAAATAGTAAGGTATCGAAAAATCATTATTAAGAAAAATATCAACTGCGCCACGCGCACCTGAACTGGCTCTCTCCTCAATTTCGTTAGGCGACAATGCCAGATCCAATGACATTTGTCGGCTTTGTTCGTCTCTTGCGATAAGAATCCCGATCAACTGCATGTACTTAAGCGAATCAAGACTTTTTATTGAGGCCCCTTCCTCCACCTCCTCCAACCAGTCTTTATATCTTTCTTTATTGTAGGAGTTTCGCACCTTCTCCATTATTCTCTTTGAACCCTGACTTATATTCTCTCGAATCTCGTCCTCTGCTAAATCAGACCGAACGCACTGAGAAAAGGAGCCAGAAGGTATCGAGTTTTGCATCGACATGCGGCGGTCCAAGATATTAATGGCAAAACTTTCAAAATGGCTCGAGTTCCTAGAGGACCACATCTCTTCTAACGAGTACTCATTAATGTCACGCCCTTCGCGAGCCCCCTGGGACAAAAGAGCATCTTTCCCCAAAGCTATTGTACGTTCCGCTAGCCAAACGGGGACAGAAAGACGCTGAACTGTGAGCTCATCAACCAACTGAGTTTTCTGCCTTTTTCTCAACTTATGCACATCGTCAATCATCAGAACACGCTTTCTTCCAACCTCGACATCCGAGTAAAAAAAACGAACTGATTGCAGCCATAGGCCACCTTCAAACTGCACATGGACAGGTGGGTCCGGGACCTTATCGTTAACAAAAAAATCTACTTGTGCATATATTTTTTGTTCCTGATCTTGCGCCCAGTCGTACAGCTCTTTAGCGCTGTCAAACCTGGGGATTCCTTTTAGATCCACCGACGAATCAGAGTAATCCAGCTTTATAGAACCAATTTCTCCAACACCATCCAGACCAACCAGAGTACCAACCGATCTCAATGTCCTAAGTATAATTCGACAATCCAACAACGCGCGAAACAACCCCCTGTTAGTCAAATCAGCACCAGGTGGTAGATCCGCATAACCAGATGCACAAGATAGTAAGACACCTAGGAAACTAGGTTTATCGCGCTCCTCGAGAACCGACAGTGAAGACAGCTTCTGAAATGACTCTTGAGCTTCACTTGAGGAAGACCGAGCACTCCAAAAATTATACAGTGCCGCAGGTGTGAAGGCCCTCAACAACGTTGTTTTGCCTGCCCCTGGAGCACTTCGAATAACGTGGACGCCTCCCTGAAAGGCTTTTTCTTCCAGCCGCTCTAGTATTTTGGGCGAGAACAATCGGGCAAAATCTAAATCTGATGTAGTCCTTTCAGACATTCGCTCTAAAAAAGGATTGCTAAGATAGTTCATCAGAATTCTCTATGCCTACTCACTCTTGGAAATAAACCGAATACCGAGTTATCCTCTGGCCCCCAAAGCAAGTAAATAGAGTTATTGGGGGTATTATGTGATAAAACAACAGGCAAAGCACACCCCGCAAAGCCCATCCTGACATTGTCAGTACCACCTACCTGCGTGTGGGCATCTGATGCTGACTGATCATAATATTTTTCTTTTTCCAAAAAACCTAACAACTCTGCATCTTCTTCATTATTCAAAGAATAACTTGAACCTATGGGACAAATAACTTTAATCTGTATCGGCTTGTAGTTATTCTCTGACGTGAATCTACCCGCCCAATACTCAATGTGATCTACAGCTTGTTTGGTCGCCACATAAAGCAGGAGGAACACCTCGCAATGGGAGGTGTCGATTAAGTCACCCCTGTAAAGCCTTTCGAAAACTTTTTTCAACTTTCCTTTGTATTCGCCGTTCTTGTGGTCATATCTAATGTAGGTATTTCCACTGCCAGAAAAGTCATCTAAAAGCCAAATTATATTGAACCTTGGATCCCTTCTCTTTATACCTTCTTTATTTAGTTGCTCATCAAGGTCTTTCGCCATATCTTTAGCTTTTTCCACACTCAATTCATAAGCCTGCCAGATCTGTTCGTTCCCAATCTGCCCAGAACTAGACCGGCGAAGCTCATTAGTGCGCGCTCCATCGCTCAACCCCAAATACAAGGATTTTAAACGCAGCTCCTTGAAACGGCGCGCCCTTCCTATCTTGCCAACTTTATATGAGGGTATATCAAGCTCTTCAGACACCAACCTTATGCACTCTTTAATTATTAAATCTGGATAGGCAGTTGAGACAAGATGCGACATTTCTGCATCTGAAAAGTAAACGAGCCTTTCATTAACCAACTTGATGGCAGCAGAACGATCTTCCTCGTCTAAGCGTTCAAGCCACAGCGCCAAATTCTCAATGAATTTGCGACCCGGACCAAACTGCTGATAGGAATCGTACTTATAGTCCGAAAGCAGTTTTAAGCCAGAAAAATAATCTGGCACGCCGTCAATATCTTTTAGCCCCAAGACTTTGGCTAATAGTGATGCAGCATTTCGTTCCTTCACGCCGCCTCCGATTATGCATTTTAAAAATTGATATAGAACCTTCCACCCGACAACCATTCAAAATGCTTTATATACCAAAGCGTAGCCTCAACATCTTTCTTTGACGCAGGAGCTAAATTCCAGCCTCGATCTAAACGACGAGAAGGAGCATTGACGCTTAAAGAATACTTATGCTCAAGAAGAGATGAGTCGTTACCGGGCCAGGCACCCTGGTCCCCGATAGTAATTATTTCATAGGGACTTACTTTATATTTTTCTATAATATGACCAACCAGCTTTGACTTATTAACGCCCGGCGCCAAAATGTCCACAGAGTGTTTACTTTTCACTATCGACGAATTATTCAAACCATCCTGTCTTAATGCGTCCGCTATTACAAACCACATATAATCGGTAGATACACCTTCTTTAAATCTAACGCTGACTTGATACGGATGCGTTACGCGATAGCTTTGAATTGGGACACCAGTTTTTTCCAGGTTAACAACCAGCCGTGCCACATGACTTATAAACTCATTCTCGTCAGCAGGCCTCTCCATGCTTTCGCCAGCCGCGCCAATCAGCCCCCCGTTGTACAGGGCCATTTGAATTTCATCAAAAATAGATTTAGGAAGGCATTCTTTTAAACACTCCCTCATCGACCCCCCTCTTCCGGAGGCGACCCCAACTACGACCCCTCTTTCAACTAACCTTATCAATTCTGCAACTATATCATCGGAAGGTGGTCGATCCCGTCTTTGAGAATCACATAAAGTACCATCGTAATCAAAAACTATAGACTTAAAGCACTGATCTTTGAGATCCGAAACACATCGGTCTCTAGCCCTAACCATGGATCCACGGCCCAAGTTACTTGGCCATCTAGAGCCAAGCACTTCAAGCTTAGAAGCCACAATATCACTTGTTTTCTGCCTCTGGAACGCGGAAACATTCGATAGATCATAGTAATAAAGACTCCTTCCAAAATCCGGGACGCTGGGCTTGCCCGCATCTTTTCCAGCTTCTTTAGCTATTAATGATACGAAATGCATCTGCGCTACCAGACCAGCTATCAAGTCCTTCGGAGAGGAACCATCTAGCCTTAGCGTTAAGGTCTCCACATGAGGGGGAAACAGGGTTCGCATACCTTCCCACAAGTCGTACAAGCTCGGCTCAATAATACTTAAAATAGCACAGTCATTAGGTCTTTCAGCTAGCCACAGATGCCTTCCATGAGCAAATGATCTTAAGTCCGCCACTTGATTATAAAGTAAAGCAGACTCATGCAACTTAGACTCTAGGTCAGCCACGATAGGCTTCACAAGCGGGGAATATATAGTTGTTAATGCGCCCTTCTTCACGGCGGCGCGCACAAAGCTCTTTGACTCATCCACCCATTCGGCAATTTTTTTCCCGGATATAGTCATCGAGCTTAAATCTGGGGGAAGAACAAATGCTTTATCATCTAATTCGCCATACGCTCTCGCAATCAAGACTGCGTCATACAGCAAGCTATTGGTGGCCAGATATCCATCTTTAGCGTCAAGATGAAAGCATAAGGACCTTCCTCCTGATTGCGAGGAAACCTCTGACATCAACAAAGAGTCTTTTCGATTAGTAATTACGTGAATGTCTCGGGAGCTATGCTCTTTTGCTTTTTTATATGCTTCCGTGATGTCAGGATTTTTGCCTTCCGCAGATATTAAGAAAACGGGGCTCGATGAGGCCAAGGTGGGGTTGCAGATCAACTCCAAAGGAGTTGATGATCTTGAGATTCGTCCTGTATAAAGTTCATGAAAGCTACAGAGTAAAGACGCAATCGTGTAGGACCCTCCCGACCCGACAGCAATAGTGCTGGACTCGCTTACACTCAGAATTGCTTGCTTAAGTTCTGATATATCTTGAGCCACTGCCTTTTTGTATGTCTGGCCCAGCATTGACAGCTCTTTATCAAAGAAGCTTATCGACTCCTTTTCATCTTCCACATTTCCCTCACATCTCGCCACTTCGATACTTAATCTCGAATTCGCTTCTAACTTCCATTAAAAGCACACCCAGCATATTTTTCCCTTTACCATTGACTTCGCCCCAAGTCCGATTAACGACATTGTTCGTCTTGCATGACTCAACCAAACGCGCAGTTCCAGTAGAAAGTAATACTTTCCTTAAATCTTCGTGCTGGTCAAACTTCGCCCTAAGCACGTTTTTCATCCTTTCGAACTTAATCTTTGACCATCCGGGGACTACGTCCCAGGTGTATAGGCCGTGAGCAGCCATGGCAACTAATGATGGAGTAGGAGCGCTCAGTATCCAATCCCTTACCACCTCCTTACGTGCCTTTCCTGCTTGATAAGCATGCTCCGCTGTCGGGTACTCAACACCTTCAAACACAACAGCCCGCTTGTATAAATTACTGAATACACCGTAGGGCTTTTCGTTAGATCGGTAAAAGTGAATCTCTTCAACGCTTTTTTCATTACCCATGACATCTACCAGTCTATAATTCATATCATGCTTTCTAAGAATGGACCAACTCATTCCCACTCAATCGTCGCCGGCGGCTTGGACGAGATGTCATACGTCACCCGACTGATCCCCGGGATTTCATTAATGATCCGGCTGGAGACCTTCTCCAGGAAGTCATAAGGCAAGTGCGCCCACCGTGCGGTCATGAAGTCGATGGTTTCGACGGCGCGGAGCGCTACCACGTATTCGTAACGGCGGGCGTCGCCGACGACGCCGACGGATTTGACCGGCAGGAAGACGGCGAAGGCCTGGCTGGTTTTGTGGTAGAGGCCGGCGGCGTGCAGTTCCTGGATGAAGATGTGGTCCGCCAGGCGCAGGGTGTCGGCGTATTCTTTCTTTACTTCGCCGAGGATGCGCACGCCCAGGCCGGGGCCGGGGAAGGGGTGGCGGTAGACCATGTCGTAGGGCAGGCCGAGCTCGAGGCCGATTTTGCGGACTTCGTCCTTGAACAGCTCACGCAGGGGTTCGACGAGCTTGAGTTTCATGTGCTCGGGGAGGCCGCCCACGTTGTGGTGGGATTTGATCACATGCGCGCCGCCGGTTTTGGAGGCGGCGGATTCGATCACGTCCGGGTAGATGGTGCCTTGGGCGAGCCAGTGGGCGTTTTTTAGTTTGGCGGCTTCGGCGTCGAAGATGTCGATGAAGGTGTTGCCGATGATTTTGCGCTTCTTCTCCGGGTCGGCTTCGCCGGCCAGGCGGGAGAGGAAGTGGTCTTCGGCGTCGACGCGGAGGACGCGCACGCCCATGTGGTCGGCGAACATTTCCATCACCTGGTCGCCTTCGCCGTGGCGCAGCAGGCCGTTGTCGACGAAGACGCAGGTGAGCTGGTCGCCGATGGCTTTGTGCAGCAGCGCGGCGACCACGGAGGAGTCGACCCCGCCCGACAGCCCGAGGATGACTTCGTCGTCGCCCACTTGTTCTTTGATGGCGGCGACGGCGTCGTCGATGATCTTGGCCGGGGTCCAGAGGGCGTCGCAGTCGCACAGCTCACGGATGAAGCGTTCGAGGATGCGCCCGCCTTGCAGGGTGTGGGTGACTTCCGGGTGGAACTGGATGCCGTAGAAGCGCTTTTCGTCGTTGGCCATGGCGGCGATGGGGCAGCTTTCTGTGGTGGCGGAGACGACGAAGCCTTCCGGGACGCTGCCGACGCGGTCGCCGTGACTCATCCAGACGTCGAGGAATTCCTGGCCGCCCTCTTCGTGGTCGACGATGCCGTCGAGCAGGCGGTTGCCTTCGGCCTTGGTGACGCGGGCGTAGCCGAATTCGTGTTTTTCACCGGCGACCACGGTGCCGCCCAGTTGTTCGGCCATGGTTTGCATGCCGTAGCAGATGCCCAGCACCGGCACGCCCTGCTCGAACGCCGCTTGCGGGGCCCGCGGGGTCTCGGCGGCGGTGACGGATTCCGGGCCGCCGGAGAGGATGATGCCTTTGGGGTCGAACTCGGCGATGTCTTCGGCGGTGGCGTCGAAGGCGCGGATTTCGCAGTAGACGCCGATTTCGCGCACGCGGCGGGCGATCAGCTGGGTGTACTGGGAGCCGAAGTCGAGGATCAGGATGCGTTGGGCGTGGATGTCTTGCATGGCTTTGTCCGCTCTGGCCCCGGTTTGGGCCGGTGTTTTAAATGCAAAGGCCGGCGGGTGAGCCGGCCAGTTCAAGTTTGGTGTGTTGCCGGGTGGCTTTCGCCACCCTTTCGCGGGCTAGGCCCGCTCCCACAAAGGTCCTTACCCGACGGGGTAATTCGGGGCTTCTTTCGTGATGGTCACGTCGTGGACATGGCTTTCTTTCATGCCGGCGTTGGTGACTTTCACGAAGTAGGGCTTGGTGCGCATTTCTTCGATGTTGGCGCAGCCGGTGTAGCCCATGGAGGCGCGCAGGCCGCCCATCAGCTGGTGGACGATGGCGCTCATCGGGCCTTTGTAGGGCACCCGGCCTTCGATGCCTTCAGGCACCAGTTTTTCGATGCCGGCGGCGGCGTCCTGGAAGTAGCGGTCGGACGAGCCGGTTTTGCCGGACATGGCGCCCAGTGAACCCATGCCCCGGTAGGCTTTGTAGTAGCCGCCCTGGAACAGCTCCACTTCGCCGGGCGCTTCTTCGGTGCCGGCCAGCAGCGAGCCGATCATGATGGCGTGGGCGCCGGCGGCGACGGCCTTGGCGATGTCGCCGGAGAAGCGGATGCCGCCGTCAGAGATCAGCGGCACATCGGTGCCCTTGAGGGCGGCGGCCACTTCGGAGACGGCGGTGATCTGCGGTACGCCGATGCCGGCGACGATGCGGGTGGTGCAGATGGAGCCCGGGCCGATGCCCACTTTGACGCCGTCGGCTCCGGCTTCCATCAGCGCCAGGGCCGCTTCGGCGGTGGCGATGTTGCCGCCGATCACGTCCACGTCCGGGAAGTGCTTCTTGATCCAGGCGACGCGGTTGAGCACGCCTTGGGAGTGGCCGTGGGCGGTGTCCACCACGATCACGTCCACGCCCGCTTCCACCAGCGCGGCGACGCGCTCTTCGGTGCCGCCGCCGGTGCCCACGGCCGCGCCGACGCGCAGGCGGCCCTGGCTGTCTTTACAGGCGTTGGGGTAGCGAGTGGCTTTCTCGATGTCCTTCACGGTGATCATGCCGCGCAGCTCGCCGGCGTCGTTGACCACCAGAATCTTTTCGATGCGGTGCTTGTGCAGCAGGGTCTGCACTTCGTCGGCGCTGGCGCCCTCTTTCACCGTTACCAGGCGGTCGCGGCCGGTCATGATGTCGGCCACGGACTGGTCGTAGTCGGTGATGAAGCGGGTGTCACGGCTGGTGACGATGCCCACCACGGTCTGGCCTTCCACCACCGGCACGCCGGAGATGTTGTTGGTGTCGGTGAGATTGATCAGCTCACGCACGGTGGCGGTGGGGCTGATGGTGATCGGGTCCTTGACCACGCCGGACTCGTATTTCTTGACGGCGCGCACCTGGCGGGCCTGATCGTCCACCGGCATGCTCTTGTGCAGGATGCCAATGCCGCCTTCCTGGGCCATGGTGATCGCCAGACGGTGTTCGGTGACGGTGTCCATGGCGGAGGACAGCAGCGGGACGTTCAGCTCGATGTTGCGCGTCAGGCGCGTCTTCAGCGACACCTCGTTGGGCAGCACATCGGAGTGGGCGGGCAGGAGCAGAACGTCGTCGAACGTCAGTGCTTCTTGGGCGATTCTGAGCATGTTGCACCCCTTGGCACACAGAGAAACTGAGGGGAGTCTGGACCCCGGGGCGCCGGGCTGTCGCCGGCCGGGAAGCCGGGTCGGGCAGGTAGGAGCCGGCGCAAGGGCGAACCAGGGGCTCCGTTAAATTAAGCCGAACATTATAGAACATTTCCCGCCCCAGCAGCAATCGCGACGGTGGTCTCCGGCGCCAGAAATCGCTACATTGCGCGGCATGACTTCTTCGCGCACCGAACCGTATTCCGTCAGCCGCTTGAACCTGGAGGCCCAGGGCCTGCTGGAGGGCAGCTTCCCGCTGATCTGGCTGCAGGGCGAGATCTCCAACCTGGCGCGGCCACGTTCCGGGCATATCTATTTCAGCCTTAAGGACGATAGAGCCCAGGTTAACGCGGCCATGTTTCGGAACCGTAACAGCCTGCTGCGCTTTCAGCCCCGCGACGGCCAGCGGATTCTGGTGCGCGCCCGGGTGACGGTGTTCGTGCCGCGGGGTGGTTTCCAGATCATCGTCGAGCACATGGAAGAAGCTGGTGAAGGCGCCTTGCGCGCCCAGTTCGAGGCGCTCAAGGCGAAGCTGGAATCCGAGGGCCTGTTCGCCCAGGAACGTAAGCGCCCACTACCGGCGTGGCCCAGGCGTATCGGGGTGATCACCAGCCCCAGCGGCGCGGCGATCCGAGATGTGCTGCAGGTGCTCAAGCGCCGGGCGCCGTCGATTCCGGTGCTGATCTACCCCACCCCGGTGCAGGGCGCGGAGGCGCCGGCGCAAATCCGCAGGGCGCTGGCCCTGGCGGTACAGCGCGACGAATGCGACGTGCTGATCCTAGGTCGCGGCGGCGGCAGCCTGGAAGATTTGTGGGCGTTCAACGACGAGGCGCTGGTGCGCGCGGTGGCGGACAGCCCGATTCCGGTGGTCAGCGCGGTGGGCCACGAGGTGGACGTGTCGCTGTGTGATTTCGCCGCCGACGTGCGCGCGCCCACGCCCTCGGCGGCGGCGGAGTTGATCAGCCCGGACGGCGACGCCCTGCTCGCCCGCCTGGGCGTGCTGGCGCGCCGCCAGCGGCAATTGATGGCGCAAAGCCTGACCGGCCCGCGCCAGCGGCTGGACGGCCTGGGCCGGCGGCTGCACGCCCGCCACCCGAACCGGCAGCTGGAGCAGACCCGCCAGCAGGTGGACGAGCTGCAGGCGCGCATGGCGCGCACCCTCAAGCACAATCTGGCGCTGCTGCGCGGGCGCTGGCAGCCGCTGGATGTGCGCCTGCGCCAGCAGTCGCCGGCCTCGCAGGTGGCGCGCCAGGCGCAGCGGTTGCACGAGCTTCAGCGGCGGTTGCCGGTGCCGTTGCGGCATCAGCAGCGGCATCTGGCGCAGCGCCTGGATGGCGCGGCACGGCGGCTGCATACCGCCAGCCCGCTGGCGACCCTGGATCGGGGCTATTCGTTGACGCTGGTGGAGGGGCAGCCGTTGCGGTCGGTGGCAGCGGTGAAACCCGGCGATACCGTGACCACCAGAGTGGCGGATGGGGCGTTTGACGCCACTGTGACTCGGGTTCAGCCAAAGGAGTGAGGCCTCCAGAATCCTGAAGCTGCCTTTGTGGGAGCCGGCCTTGTGGGAGCGGGCCCTGCCCGCGAAAGGGTGGCTTTAGCCACCCGGCGGGATACCAGAGACGCTGTTGGTGCTGCCGTTAGAACGGTCTCTGGAATCCTGCCGGGAGCTTCGCTCCCTTTCGCGGGCGGGGCCCGCTCCCACAGCCCGCTCCCACAAGATCCGCTCCCCACAAGGCCTTCTCCACAGCCCGCCCCAGTTTGGTTTAGAGGTAGCGGCTTAGGAGTCGGGCCAGGGTGCGGCGGCGGAAGGGTTTGGCGAGGTGGGCGTCCATGCCGGCGGCGAGGCAGCGTTGGCGTTCTTCGAACATGGCGTTGGCGGTGAGCGCGATGATCGGGATCGGGTCGCGGCCGGCTTCCCGTTCCCGGCGGCGCAGGGCGCGGGTGGCCTCGAGGCCGTCCATCACCGGCATCTGAACGTCCATCAGCAGGCAGTCGAAGTGCTGCTCCGCGCACATGGCCAGGGCGGTGGCGCCGTCGCCGGCGGTGGCCACGTCCAGCCCCAGGTGTTCGAGCATCCGGCAGGCCACCAGCCGGTTGACGTCGTTGTCCTCCACCAGCAGCACCCGGCCGCTCAGTTCGGTGACGTCCTGTTTCGGTTCGATCAGTGCCGGCTGCTCCACGGCGCGGCTGCGCACGCGCAGCGCCAGGGTGAAGCAGCTGCCCTGCTCCGGGCCGCTGGTGACGGTCAGATCGCCGCCGAGAATCTGCGCCAGGCGCCGGGCGATCACCAGCCCCAGGCCGGTACCGCCGAAGCGCCGGGCGCTGGACGAATCGAGCTGCGAGAACGCCTGGAACAGCCGATCGAGCTTGTGTTCGGCGATGCCGATGCCGGTGTCGCGCACGTCGATGGTCAGGTTGAGCATGTGGCGCTCGTCGTGGCGCACGTCCACCCGCACGCTGATGCCGCCGGCCTCGGTGAACTTCACCGCGTTGGAGATCAGGTTGCTGAGGATCTGGCGCAACCGCGTGGCGTCGGAGCGGATTTCCAGGCCAGCCAGCGCCGCCGCGCCCTCCACTTCCAGATACAGGCCTTTTTCCCGGGCCAGATAGCGGAAGGTGCCCACGCAGTTCTGGATCAGCGGTTCCGGGGCGAAGTAGCTCTGGTCGATCTCCATGCGCCCGGCTTCGATGCGCGAGAAGTCGAGAATGTCGTTGATCACTTCCAGCAGATGGCCAGTGGATTCCAGGGCGGCGTCAGTGTATTCGCGCTGTTCGTCGTCCTGGTGGGTGGTTTCCAGCAGCTGCAGCATGCCGAGCACGCCGTTCATGGGGGTGCGCAGCTCGTGGCTCATCATTGCCAGGAAGTCGCTCTTAGCCTGGCTGGCGTGCTCGGCGCGGTGGTGGGCCTCGCGCAGCTCGGTCATGGCCCGTTGCTGGTCGCGGCGGGCCTGATCCAGGCTGGCCGCCAGTTCGTTGATGTCGGTCTGCAGGTGGCCCAGCTCGCCGTTAAGCGGGCGCACCCCGCGCACGTGGTAGTCGCCGCCGCGGATCACCCGCACCAGCCCGGACAGATAGCTGATCGGGTCGGCGATCTGGCGGGCCAGGTAGCCGGCGCTGAACAGCCCCACCACCATCGCCAGCAGCGCCGGCAACAGGCTGGTGCCGATGATCTCTTTCTGGCGGGCCAGGATGCGCCCGCGGGATACGCCCAGTACCACCTCGCCGATGCGGTCCGGCGGCGCCGAGCGGCCTTCGCCGAAGGCCGGGTCGAGGGCCACCGGCTGGCGGTAGATGCCGGCGTGGAACTCAAGCACGTCCTCGCCCACCACCCGGTCGGCGTCGAGACCGGCGCGCAGCAGCGGCTCGCCGTCCTGGTCGCGGAACTGGACGTACTGCACGTCCGGGCGCGTCAGCACCAGGTTGGCCTGACGGCGCAGGTCGGAGAGGTTGCCGCTGAGCACGCCGTATTCGGCGCTGCCGGCGAGCTGTTGGGCGAGGAAGCCGCCCAGCTGGCGCACTTCGTTGTCGGCGTCCTGAAAACGCTGCCAGGTCAGCGACACCAGCACCAGGACCAGCATGATCAGCGCCGGGATGACCCCCAGCCATTGCAGTTGCCGGCGAATGCCTCGACGTGTCATGGCGCAGCCTCCAAAAGCCGTTCCAGGGGCGCCCGATCAACCGGGTGCAGATCGTAGGCGCCGGCCACATGCTCGTTGATGGCCAGGGAATAATGGCCGGCGAAGCCTGGCGCCGGCCAGTGGCCGAGCCGCTGGTGGGCGCGCACCGCGTCGAGCGCGGCGGCGGCCAGATCCTTGAGCAGCACGCGGGCGCTGGCGACGCTGCCGGCGCGCACATAGGCGCCGTCCGGGCCCACCACCGGCACCCGCTGACGATAGCTGGTGAGCAGCACCAGCCGGGCGACGCCGCCGTCGAACAGGCCGTCGTCCTCGGGCAGCAGCAGCGCGTCCCAGTCCGGCAGGTGGCGGCGTAACAGGGCCCCGAGCCGGCCGGGTTCGGGCACGGTGACCGCTTCCAGAGTGAGGCCGGGCGGCGCCGGCGGCACCGTCCGCCAGACGCTGTGCGGGGCGCGCAGAATGCCGATGCGCCTCGCCTCTGGCAGCAAAGCGCGCAGCACGGCCAGCTGGGTGTCCAGCGGCACGCCCTGCCAGATGGCGCTGCACCGGCAGCCGTCGGTGATCAGCCGGTCGGCGGCGCGGCGCGGCACCGCCAGGCCCAGCACCGGTGGCCCATCGGCGGCGAGGGCGTCGCGGAACGCCTGCTCGCCCAGGGCCAGCACCAGGTCGGCGTCGTCTTCCACCAGGCTCAGGCCATCGCCGCCCAGCGCGCGCAGGATGCCGGCGAACTCGCCGGCGGCTTGCGGGGACGCGGCGCGCACCGTCAACCGCACGGGCGCCTCCGTGGCGGCGCCGAACGCAGGGGTGCCCGCGGCGGCGACACCGGCCACCACGCCAACAAGCAGCAAAGCGATTCCCCAGACGCAACGCATCCTAGCCGCCGCGCCTCCAGGCGCTGTCTGTGTTGCTGTTACCGTGCCACATGGGCTGCGATCCCCGCTTCTGATCCCTAGAAAGTGACCGTGGCGCCGATCCAATAGCGCTGGTCGTCCTGGTACTTATTCTCGACAAAAACCACTGGTTCTTTATTGAGCGGGTGTTGGACCACGAAACGCCATTCCACTTCCGTCTGATGCAGACGGTGCCGGAAACCGAGCTGCGCATCCAGCCGCTCGAAGGGGTAGTCGTTGTAATCGCGGGCCAGATAGTAGGCGGTGGACCAGGACCAGCCACCACCGAGGCGCCAGTGCCACAGAGCGCTGGCGCTGTCGCGAGCGGCAAAGCGCTGCTCGGTGCCGTTGTCGGTTTCGGTGTGCACATGGGCGCCGGTGAGGCGCAGCAGGTGTTGGCCGTTGGGGCGCCAACTGAGCTGCGCTTCAGTGCCGCGGTGCTCGACCTCGCCGTCGTTGGCCGGGTCGAACTCGAACGGGTTGAGCGCGCCGCTGACCAGGTCCCAGAGCTCTTCGCGGAAGTAGCGGATGTCCAGCTCGAAGCCGCCCAGCGCACCGGCGAAGAAGCGCCCGTAGTAACCCAGCTCGCGGGAGCGGATACGCTCCGGCTTGAGCATGCCGGGGCTCTGCTGGGTGACGAAGAAGTAGGCCGGGTCCCAGCCCAGCAGCGCCTGCTGGTTGCCGGCGAAGGGCGCGTTCAGGTCGGTGATCGGCAGATTGATGCGGGCCTGGTCTTCGTAAATGTCTGGGGTACGCAGCGCACGGGCGTAGGAGGCGCGCAGGGTGTGTCCGCGTACCACCTGCCAGTTAATGCCGGCACGGGGGCTGAAGTGCTCGCCGTTGATGTCGTCGTGTTCCCAGAAGCCGCCCAGGCTGATGGTGACCGGCGCCACTGGTTTCACCGCCAGGTTGGCGAACAGGCGCCGGCTGACGTTCTCACCGGTGCCGGACAAAAACGCCTGGGATTCGCCCCGGTCATGGCGCAGGTTGGCGCCGGTTACCAGCCGCGCCCAGTCGGTGACCTGCAGGGTGTCCTGGATTTCCAGGTCGTAGCGGGTTTCCTGGGTGTCCAGCCAAGCGCGGCCGCAGAACGCCTGGGCGCCGCTCGCCTGCAGGGTGGCGTAGCGGTTCTGAATGCCCGGATCGGCGCCGGCGGCGGCCAGGGTCTGGCCGATATCACTGTTATTGGCCAGGTACAGATCGCGCAGTTCCTGGGAGAAGAATAAACCGCCACCGGGGCCCTGCGCGCCAGTAAGCGGGTCCAGAAAACAGAGATCGAGATTGTTGTCCTCGCTGGTGTACTGGCCGTAGGCGCTGACCTTGAGCTGGTGGCGCGGGGACAGCTGACGCTGCCAGTCGAGGCCGAAAAAAGCCCGCTCGCCGACCTGTTCGGTGTCGTCGTAATAGTCGGCCAGTGCCTGCAAGCCGGATTCCGGCGGCCGGTCCAGCCGCGAGCGGCTACCGCCGGCGTGCACGGTGAGCGTGTCGCGCGGCGACAGCTCGAACACGGTGCGGCTGTTGAGCCGGTCGACGCGCTTGGCGTCGCCGCTTTCCAGCGGCGTGATGCCGGCGTCGTAGCCGTCGTCGCGCTGACTGCTGACGCTGACGCGGAAGGCGCCGTTCTGGAACTGGTGGCTGGCGCCCAGGCGCGCGTCGCGGATGCCGTTGTTGCCGGCGCGCACACTGACCTGCTGGCCGATACTGTCGCGGGGGTCGCGGGTGATGATATTGATCACCCCGGTGAAGGCGTTGGCGCCGTAGGCGGCGGAGGCCGGGCCACGGGTCACTTCGATGCGTTCCACGTCTTCCAGGCTGACCGCCAGATCGTTCCAGCTGACGCGGGCGAAGCCGGGCTGGTAGACGCTGCGGCCGTCCACCAGCACCAGCATGCGGCGGGTGTCGCGGGCCTGGGTGCCGTGGTAGGAAACGGTGGGTACGTTGCCGTCAGCCTTGGCCACCGCCATGCCCGGCACCAGCCGCAGTACTTCAAACAGCTCGCGGGCGCCGCTGGCCTGGATCAGTTCGCGGTCGATGACGGTGACGCTGGCGGGCACTTCGGAAATGGGCTGATCCAGCCGCGCCGGGGTCAGTACCCGAGGCACCTCACTATCGTCGCCAAAGGGTGCGTCCGCCCAGACAGGCAGAGTCAGCCATGGCAGAAACGCCAGTAGTAAAAGATTATGCCCCCGCACACCTTCCCCCAGATTGTAGAACCGTTTATTTCTTAACGTGCTTCATCATGCGGCGTTTGCGTTTGATTTGCCGGTCGGTGAGCTGGGTCTTGCGGCCCTCGTAGGGGTTGTCGCCGGACTTCAACTCCAGCCGGATCGGCGAACCTTCTATCTTTAACAGCTCCCGGAATTTGTTTTCCAGGTAGCGCTGGTAGCTGTTCGGTAACGACTCGGTACGGTTGCCGTGGATCACCACCGTGGGCGGGTTCGAGCCCCCCAGATGCGCGTAGCGCAGCTTGGCCCGGAAGCGCCCGGCGCGCGGCGGCGGGTGCGAGTGGGTGATGTCCTGCAGCATGCGGGTAAGCGCGTTGCTGCCCAGCTTGATGAAGGCGGAGTCCCAGGCCCGTTCGATAAAGCCGAACAGGTCGCCGACGCCGGTACCGTGCAGCGCGGAGATAAAGTGCACCTTCACCCAGGGGGCGAAATGCAAGCGCCGTTCCAACTCGCGCTTGACCCACTGCCGGTGGTCGGCCTCCAGGCCGTCCCATTTGTTCACCGCGATCACCAGGGCGCGGCCGGTTTCCAGCACATAGCCGAGCAGGTGCAGGTCCTGGTCGGTGATGCCGTCGCGGGCGTCGACCACCACCATCACCACCTGGGCGGCGTCCACCGCCTGCAGGGCTTTGATCACGGAGAATTTTTCGATGGTCTCGTGGACCTTGCCACGGCGGCGGATGCCAGCGGTGTCGATCAACACGTAGTTGCGCTCGCCGTCGCCGTTGCGGTCCTGGCGCACGAACGGCACCTCAATGGTGTCGCGGGTGGTGCCGGCCTGGTCGAACACCACCACCCGCTCCTCGCCGAGGATGCGGTTAATCAGGGTGGATTTGCCCACATTGGGGCGCCCCAGCACCGCCACGCGCACGGTGTCCGGGTCGGCGGGCTCGCCGTCGCCCTCTTCGGCTTCGGGGAATTCTTTGAGCACCTCGGTGATCATGCCGCGCACGCCGCGCCCGTGGGCGGCGGCGATCGGGAACAGTTCGGTGAGCCCCAGGCCGTAGAAGTCCGCCAGGGCGGTGTCCGGGTCCAGGCCGTCGGTTTTGTTGACCGCCAGGAACACCGGCTTGGGCAGCTTGCGCAGCTCCGAGGCGACCTGCTCGTCGGCGGCGGTGAGGCCGGCGCGGCCGTCCACCAGGAACAGCACCACATCCGCTTCACCCACCGCCTGCAGCGCCTGGTCGGTCATCGGCCGGTCGATGCCCTCTTCGCTCTCGCCGATGCCGCCGGTGTCGACCACCGTGTAGGGGCGGTCGCCCAGGCGACCGTCGCCGTACTGGCGGTCCCGGGTGAGACCGGGAAAGTCCGCCACGATGGCGTCACGGGTGCGGGTGAGACGGTTGAACAGCGTGGATTTGCCCACATTGGGGCGGCCCACCAGGGCGATCACGGGTTTCATTGGGGCTCGGTCGGGGTGGCTGTGGTGATTTAGGGGGCAGGATACAGGCGTGCGGGGTTTCTAGCTACAAATGGCAAGCTACAGGAATGCGGGGTCAGGTCTTGCCTTTTGCCCCAACGAGGCAAAAGGCAAGACCTGACCCCGCGCCTTAGTCGTCCGCTTCGATGCGATAGGCGGCCAGCTTGCCGTCGGCGCTGAGTGCGTAGAGCACGTCGTCGACCACGATAGGGGTGGAGGCGAAGCCGTCACGGTCGTGGCGGTAGCGCGCCACCAGCTCGCCGGTTTCGCCGTCCATCCAGTGCAGATAGCCTTCGAAGTCACCGACCACCACCAGGCCGCCCTGGGCGGCGGTGCCGGTGAGGCGGCGGCCGTAGAGCTTGTCCTGCTGCCACAGGAAGCTGCCGCTGCGCTGCTCGGCGGCGCGCACCAGGCCCTCGTCGTCGGCCACGAACAGGGTGCCCAGGTGCGAGCTGATGGCCTGGTGGCTGGAAATGTCCTTGCTCCAGTAGGGGCGGCCGTCTTCCCAGTCGAGCACCGACAGCTGGCCCTGGAAGGTGGCGGTGAAGACGCCGCCGTTTTCCACCAGCAGGTTGGCGTTCACGTCCACCAGCCGGTCCAGTTCGGAGCGCCCGGAGGGCTCCGCCACGCGGCGCTCCCACAGGGGCGCGCCGGTGTCCGCTTCGATGGCCGCCACCTTGCCGCTGGCGAAGCCGGCGTAGACCCGGCTGTTGAGGATCACCGGCTGGGCGCCGCCCAGCAGGGTCAGGTTGGGCACCGTGGTTTCGTAGTCCCAGATTTGCTCGCCGGTGCCGCCGTCCAGGCCCAGCACATGGCCGTCGATGGTCTGCGCCACCACCAGGGTGCCGTTGCTGGTGGGCGCGGCCAGCACTTCACTGCTTACTTCGCTGCGCCACAGCGGTTCGCCATCGTCGCTGTCCAGGGCCACCACCTCGCCTTCGCGGGTGCCGTAGAGCACCTGGCCGTAGCCGGCGTAGAGGCCGCCGGAGATGCGGTCCTCGGTTTTACTGCGCCACTGGCGTTTGCCGTTTTCCCGGTCGAAGGCGTAGACGCGGCCGTAAATGTCGGCGGCGAACACCTGCTGGTTGGTCACCGCCGGGGCCAGGGTCATGGCGGTTTCATCGATGCCGTCGCCGGCGCCGGAGCGCCACAGGCGGTCGACGTCGTAGCTGGCCTCGAACTCCGGCAACGGGTTGGGCTCAATGGCGTTGGGGTTGCTGCTGCAACCGGCCAGCGCCACCAGACCGAGTAAAAACGGGGCCGTAATGGCTTTCAACATAGGGTTCACTATAGGGACTTCATGTCGTCGAGTTTCATTTGCACGCGGTCCTTGGCGGCGCCGTTATCCAACGCGTCCAGCGCGCTGGTGTAGGCGTCGCGCGCCGCGTCCCATTTTTCCCGGGCGCCGGCGATGTCCCCTTTCAACTCCAGCGCCTGAGCCTGCCAGGCTTCCGGGAAGGTGCGCGAGATCTGCTTCTCGGCGGCGTCCAGATCCCCCTGTTCGATCTGTACCCGCGCCAGGCGAACCCGGGCGGTGTATTCCAGCTCCTTGCTGGCGGCGTCGTCGGCCACCGCTTTGAGCTGCTCGGCGGCGCCGTTGAGGTTGCCCTCATCGGCGGCCAGCTTGGCCAGGGCCAGACGGGCGTAATCCGCGTAGGCGGTGGACTCGAAGTCCTCCAGCAGGGTGTCGGCGGCGCTGCGCACCTGATCGGCGCTACCGCCCTGGCCCAGACCGGCGACCAGCGATTCGTACACCTTGGACGCTTCCGCCGCCTGGCCGCTGCTGTGTTCCTGCCACTGGCGCCAGCCGATCATGGAGCCGATCGCCAGCACGATCACCACGATGGTGGCGGTGCCGTTCTTCTGCCACCATTCCTTGAGGCGTTCCGCCTGTTCTTCTTCGTCCCGGATGTAATCTGCCACCCCAATGTCTCCTTATAGCCTGTTTAGATATTCTAATTGCTTAAGTTTCGAAGATAGCCATCCGGCAAGTTCTTCCTTAAAAAGCTTGTGCTGCTCGGTGGAGTCACCTAATACACTTACTGATACAGCCCCTTCCCGCATTTCATTTTCGCCCATAATTATCGCGAACATAGCACCACTTTCTCTTGCACGCTTAAGTTGCTTTTTAAGCTGAGAAGGCCCGCATTCTACAAAAATGCCTTCTCCAGGGAGGGCACTTCGCAGCTTTTCTGCGAGGATCAGAGCTTCAGGGCGAGCAACTTGATCCGACGTAATGTAGATCAAAATTGGCTCGGGCAGTTCCAAGTGTCTTTTTTCGAGCAGCAGAACCAGTCGCTCCAGGCCCATGCCGAAGCCCACCGCCGGGGTCGGCTTGCCGCCCAGTTGCTGCACCAGGCCGTCGTAGCGGCCGCCGGCGCAGACCGTGCCCTGGGCGCCGAGTGCGGTGGTGGTCCACTCAAACACGGTTCGGCCGTAGTAATCCAGCCCGCGCACCAGGTTGGGGTTGATCACGTAGGGCACGCCGGCGGCGTCGAGCAGCGCGCGCAGCCCGTCGAAGTGGGCGCGGGCCTCGTCGCCCAGATGGTCGGCCAGGCGCGGCGCGGTTTCCAGCACCTGGCGGGTGCCCGGGTCCTTGCTGTCGAGCACGCGCAGCGGGTTCCGTTCCAGGCGGTTTTGCGAATCCTCGTCGAGCCGGTCGCGGTGCTCGCGCAGGAACGCCACCAGCGCCTCGCGGTAGCGGGCGCGGTCGTCGTTGTCACCGAGAGTATTGAGTTCCAGGGTGACCTGATCGCTCAGGCCCAGCGCTTTCCACAGGCGGGCGGTGAGCAGGATCACTTCCGCGTCGATGTCCGGGGTGGCGATGCCGAAGGTTTCCACGCCGATCTGGTGAAACTGGCGGCTGCGGCCGGCCTGGGGGCGCTCGTAGCGGAACATCGGGCCGGTGTACCAGAGCCGCTGGGTCTGGTTGTACAGCAGCCCGTGCTGCTCGGCGGCGCGCACGCAGCCGGCGGTGCCTTCCGGGCGCAGGGTGAGGCTGTCGTCGTTGCGGTCGGCGAAGGTGTACATCTCTTTTTCGACGATGTCGGTCACCTCGCCGATGCCGCGCGCGAACAGCTCGGTGCGCTCGACGATGGGAAGACGAATCTCCTGGTAGCCGTAGGCCGCCAGCACCGCCCGGGCGCGCTGTTCCAGCCACTGCCACAGGGGCGTCTGCTCGGGCAGAACATCGTTCATGCCACGAATCGACGTGATCTTGTTGCTCACCGGTTCTCCTTATTAAACGTTTCGCGGCGCGTTATTCGCTTCGCAGGATCACGCCTTTCTCTTCGTCTTCGCGCTGTCTGGCGACCTTGGCGCGCACCATGCGCTCCAGTTCATCAACCAGATTTTCAGATTTGATGTGGTGGCTCTTCTGGCCGTCCGCGTAGGACAGGTTGTTGGGCGTGCCGCCGGTGAGGCCGACATCGACTTCGCGGGCTTCGCCGGGGCCGTTGACCAGGCATCCGATCACCGCCAGGTCGACGGATTCGTTAATGTCTTCCAGGCGCGCTTCCAGCTCGTTAACGGTCTTGATCACGTCGAAGTTCTGCCGGGAGCAGCTCGGGCAGGCGATGATGTTCACGCCCTTCTTGCGCAGGTTCAGGCTTTTCAGGATGTCGAAGCCGACGCGGATTTCCTCCACCGGGTCGGCGGCCAGGGACACACGGATGGTGTCGCCGATGCCTTCCATCAGCAGCCCGCCCAGGGCCACCGAGGATTTCACCGTGCCGGAGCGGAAAGTGCCGGCCTCGGTGACGCCCAGGTGCAGCGGCTGCTCGATCTGGCTGGCCAGCTTGCGGTAGGCCTGCAGGGTCATGAAGACGTTGGAGGCTTTGACGCTGACCTTGAAGTCCTGGAAGTCGTAGCGGTCGAGGATTTCGGCGTGGCGCAGGGCGGATTCCACCAGTGCGTCGCTGGTCGGCTCGCCGTACTTGCGCTGCAGCTCTTTTTCCAGGGAGCCGGCGTTGACGCCGATGCGGATCGGCACGCCGTGGTCGCGGGCGGATTCGATCACCGCGCGCACCCGGTCCTCGCGGCCGATGTTGCCTGGGTTGATGCGCAGGCAGTCGGCGCCTTCGTCGGCCACTTTCAGGGCGATCTTGTAGTCGTAGTGGATGTCCGCCACCAGCGGCAGGCTGACCTGCTTGCGGATCTTGCCGAAGGCCTCGGCGGCGTCCATATCGGGCACCGAAACGCGCACGATGTCGGCGCCCACTTCCTGCAGACGGCGGATCTGGCCAACGGTGGCCTCCACGTCACAGGTGTCGGTGTTGGTCATGCTCTGCACGGAGATCGGCGCATCGCCGCCCACCGGCACGGAGCCGACGTGAATCTGACGGGATTTACGGCGCTTAATGGTGACTTCCGGTTCCATGCTAACTCCTGAAACGACTAGGGCAGCGTGACGCGGACCACGTCACCGGAGCGTTGGCTGGGCAGACTGACCGCGGAGCCATTGACGCGCACCGCGCTCACTGCCGCCGCGTCGCCCAGGGTAACGCGGAACGGCGCCTCGCCGTCCAGGTTAACGCTGCCGCCGGCGCTTTGTTGGCCCTGGGTGAGCGTGGCGCCGGAGGCGTCCACCACTTTGATCCAGCAAACGCGGGAAAATTCCAGGGTCAGGCTGTCGATGCCGTCTTCGCCGGGGGCGGCGGCCAGCTCGGTTTGCGAGGCCTGATTTTGCGGGGTTTGTTCCGCCAGCTCCGGGCGGGACGCGGGTTCACCGCCGGAGGAGCCGTCGTTGGACTGATTGGAGGGCGGCTCGGCGCCCTGTTGGCCGTCGCCGCCGCGCTCGGACGGCGGCTGCAGGCTGTCCTGCACCGGGTCGCTGGGCTGGTTGGTTTCCGGCATGGCCGGCTCCGGCGCCTCGGGCGGGGCCGGGCTGTCGAAGGTTTCCTCGCCGCCGCGGCCGCCGTCGTCCACGGCCGGGTCCGGCGCGCTCAGCTCGTCGCGGGGCCACAGCCACCAGCCCACGGCCACCAGCAGCACCACCGCCAGCACCGCCAGGGCCGGCAAACGCCATTCCCGGTTGCTGGGGGCATCGTCCAGGGCGGCTTGTTCGCGCTCGCGCTCGTCCTGGCGCATTTCATCCACGCGCTGCTGGAACTGCCGGGCCAGCTCTTCCGCCGGCAGGCCCAGGAAGCGGGCGTAATTACGCAGATAGCCCTTGATAAAGGGGGCTTCGGGCAGGCGATCGTAATCGTCCTGTTCCAGGGCCCGCATATAGGAAGTGGACAGCCGCAGGTGCTTGCAGGCTTCCTCCTGGCTGAGCCCCTTTTCTTCCCGGGCCCGGCGCAGTCTCTCACCGGGTAATACGGTCTCGTTGGCGCTCATTGACGTCCCTCCTGCGCGCTCCGCCATTCCTGCCAGAGCTTGTGCTCCCGGGTACCGGGGTAGAGATTCTGCAAGGCCAGCTCATAGCTGGACTGCTGATCCTGTAGTCCAAGCGCGGCGGCCAGTTGAATGCCGGTCCACAGCCCTTCGGCGCTCTGCCGGCCGATGCGGCGCTCGTACTGCTTGTAGTAATCCCAGCCCATCTGCAGGCGGCCTTCCTGGTAATAGAGCTTGGCCAGTTGCAGGGTGGCGTGGGTGGAACGACCGTTGAGGCGCAGGGCGCGCACAAAGGCGTCCTTGGCGTCATCCGGCCGGTCCAGCGCCACGTAGCTTTGCCCCATATTGCTGAAAGCGCTGGCGCGGCCTTCATAGTTGGGGTCATTGGCAGCGCGTTTGAATTTTTTCAGGGCCTCTTCATAGCGCCGCTGGGTGTACAGCAAGGTGCCGTAGTTGTTCAGTGCCGGGGCGTAGTCGCTGTCCGCGGACAGCGCCTTGCGGTAGTGGTATTCCTCTTTCTCCGCGTCGCGCTCGTAGTTGTACAGCAGCGCCATGGCGTTGTGGGCGGCGGCGCTGTTGTCATCGATGGAGAGCGCCCGGGAGAAATGCCGGCGGGCTTCGGAAGGGTCGCCCATCTGCAGATACTGCAAGCCGGCGGCGACCCGGGTGCGCACCGCCTCCGCCGGGTCGGCGGCGGGGCCGCCGCCGGTGGTCGTGGTGGTGCAACCGGCCACCGCGACGGTGGCCACCAGAATCAGAACGAGCTGTCGAAGCATTGGGTTCATTGCACGGATGCTGTTTTGCCGTCGGGCTGTTCCGAGCGATGGAAGATCGATTCCTTCCACCGTTCGCTGCGACGGGTACGGTCTTTCACTTCGCCCACCAGCTGGCCGCAGGCGGCGTCGATATCGTCACCGCGGGTGGTGCGCACGGTGGTCATGACGCCATTGTCATTCAGGAATTTGTGGAATGCCAGAATGTCGCTTTTGCGCGAGCGTTCGTAGCCCGCGTGGGGGAACGGATTGAAGGGAATCAGGTTCACCTTCACCGGAATACCGCGCAGCAGCTTGACCAGCTGGCGGGCGTGCTCCGGCTTGTCGTTCACATCGCGCAGCATCACGTATTCCATGGTGATGGTGTTGTGGCGATGGGTGATGTTGTCGCTGTAACGCTTGCACGCCGCCATCAGTTCCTTGAGCGGATACTTGCGGTTGAGCGGCACCAGTTCATTGCGCAGCTCGTCGTTGGGGGCGTGCAGACTCACCGCCAGGGACACGTCCAGGTCGGCGCTGAGTTGATCAATCTTGGGGATTACCCCGGAGGTAGACAGGGTGATGCGGCGCTTGCTGATGCCGTAGCCCAGGTCGTCGCGCATCAGGCGCATGGCGGCCAGCACCGGCTGATAGTTCAGCAGCGGCTCGCCCATGCCCATCATCACCACATTGGTGACCGGGTGCTCGCCCAGGTTCTTGCGCGGGCCGAAGGAACGGCTCGCCTGCCACACCTGGCCGATGATTTCCGAACTGTTCAGGTCGCGCTGGAAGCCTTGCTTACCGGTGGAGCAAAAACTGCAGTCCACGGCGCAGCCCACCTGGGAAGAGACACACAGGGTGCCGCGGCGACCGTCGGGAATAAAGACGGTCTCCACGGCGCCACCGTTGTCGGCCTCGAACACCCATTTACGGGTGCCGTCCCGGGAGATGCCCTCGTGGAGCACCTTCGGGCCGCGAATTTCCGCCACACGGAGGAGTTTTTCACGCAGGGCCTTGCCCACGTCGGTCATCTGCTCGAACGAATCCACCTGATGATGGTGGATCCACTTCATCACCTGCTGGGCGCGGAATTTCTTCTCGCCCATGTCCAGGAAGAAGGCTTCCATCTCGGGATAGGTGAGACCGAGCAGATTTACCTTGTCGGGGGCACTCATTGCTTCGCTCCTTGCAGCCCTTAGCGGGTGCGCGGGCAGACTTCCTCGTCGGCGAAGAAGTAGTCCACTTCACGGGCGGCGGATTCGGTGGAATCAGAACCATGGACAGCGTTTTCGTCGATGGTTTCCGCAAAATCGGCACGGATGGTGCCGGCTTCGGCGTCTTTCGGGTTGGTGGCGCCCATCAGATCACGGTTTTTCTTCACCGCGTCATCGCCTTCCAGCACCTGTACTACCACGGGGCCGCTGGTCATGAAACCGACCAGGTCGCCGAAGAAGGGGCGCTCTTTGTGCTCGGCGTAGAAGCCTTCGGCCTGCTCTTTGCTCAGGTGCAGCATCTTCATGGCCACCACGTTCAGGCCAGCCTTTTCGAAACGGCCAACGATCTCGCCGATCGCGTTTTTGCCCACGGCATCAGGCTTGATAATAGAGAGGGTACGCTCAACAGCCATCTGTCTGATCACTCCAGAATTGCATTGGTCTTTGGGGGTGTAAGGCTCGGGGCCTGAAACCGGCGGATTATACGCATGAAGGCCGAAATATGATACCGTTGCCGACCCTATCCGGGCCATCAGCCGCGCTTTCCTGCCCCGGATTCCCCCTCGCCGTCATATACCGTATAATACCTGAGTAATTTACTCTGGTATTCCGCTAATTATGAGCACGCAAGCCGAACTCGACAAAGTGATCAGCTCCGAGTACGAGGCGGGTTTCACCACCCTGGTGGAGTCCGACACCTTGCCTCCGGGCCTGAACGAGGACGTGATCCGCGTCATTTCCGCCAAGAAGGGCGAACCGGAATGGCTGTTGGAGTGGCGTCTGGACGCCTACCGCAACTGGCTGGAGATGGCCGAGCCCAACTGGGCCCACGTCACCTACCCGCCGGTGGACCTGAATTCCATCTCCTATTACTCCGCGCCCAAGAGCATGGAGGACCGGCCGCAAAGCCTGGACGAGGTGGACCCGGAACTGCTGGACACCTACAAGAAGCTGGGTATCCCGCTGCACGAGCAGGAAATGCTCGCCGGCGTGGCCGTGGACGCGGTATTCGACTCGGTCTCCGTGGGCACCACCTTCAAGGCCAAGCTGGCGGAGGCGGGCGTGATTTTCTGCTCGATCTCCGAGGCGGTCCACGAGCACCCGGAACTGATCAAGAAGTACCTGGGCTCCGTGGTGCCCAAAGGCGACAACTTCTTCGCTGGCCTTAACTCAGCGGTATTCACCGACGGCTCCTTTGTTTACATCCCCAAGGGCGTACGCTGCCCCATGGAGCTGTCCACCTATTTCCGTATCAACGAGGCCAACACCGGCCAGTTCGAGCGCACCCTGATCGTCGCCGACGAAGGCAGCTACGTGAGCTACCTGGAAGGCTGCACCGCGCCGCAGCGCGATGAAAACCAGCTGCACGCGGCGGTGGTCGAGCTGGTGGCCCTGCCCGGCGCCGAGATCAAGTATTCCACGGTGCAGAACTGGTACCCCGGCGACAAGGACGGCAAGGGCGGCATCTACAACTTCGTGACCAAGCGCGGCGTCGCCCACGACAACGCCAAGATCAGCTGGACCCAGGTGGAAACCGGTTCGGCGATCACCTGGAAGTACCCGTCCGTGGTGCTGCGCGGCGACAACTCCGTGGGTGAGTTCTACTCGGTGGCGCTGACCCGCCACGCCCAGCAGGCGGACACCGGCACCAAGATGATCCACCTGGGCAAGAACACCCGCAGCACCATCGTCTCCAAGGGCATTTCGGCGGGCAAAAGCTCCAACGCCTACCGGGGCCTGGTGCGTATGGGCCCGCGTGCGGAAAACGCCCGCAACTTCACCCAGTGCGATTCGCTGCTGCTGGGCGACACCTGCGGCGCGCACACCTTTCCGTACATCGAGTCCAAGCACCCCAGCGCCACCATCGAGCACGAGGCCACCACCTCCAAAGTGAGTGACGACCAGCTGTTCTTGTGCCGGCAGCGCGGCATCGACCCGGAAAAAGCAATTTCCATGATCGTGAACGGCTTCTGCAAGGAAGTGTTCAAGGAGCTACCCATGGAGTTCGCGGTGGAAGCCGGGAAGTTGCTGGAAGTGAGCCTGGAAGGCGCCGTTGGCTAGTTGACAGTTGATAGTGGACAGTTGACAGCGAAAGGCGGGCTCGGGCTTTGCCCATCGCGACAAGACGCAGCGGGAAACATCTCAGACAGTTAATAGACAGGCGTTATTTACATGCTGGAAATTCGTGATCTGCACGCCGCCGTAGCCGGCGAACCCATTCTCAAGGGCCTGAACCTGACCGTGAACGCCGGTGAGGTGCACGCCATCATGGGCCCCAACGGCTCCGGCAAATCGACGCTGGCCAATGTGCTGGCCGGCAAGGACAACTACGAGATCACCGGCGGCGACGCCCTGTTCGAGGGCAAGAGCCTGGCCGATCTGGAGCCCGAGGAGCGCGCCCAGCTGGGTCTGTTCCTGGCGTTCCAGTACCCGGTGGAGATTCCCGGTGTGTCCAACATGGAATTCCTCAAGGCGGCGCTGGAAGCCACCCGCAAGGCCCAGGGCAAGGAAGAATGGGATTCGGTGACCCTGCTGCGCAAGGCCCGCGAAACCTGCAAGCAGGTGGACCTGGACCCGCAATTCCTTAAGCGCGGCGTCAACGAAGGCTTTTCCGGCGGCGAGAAAAAGCGCAACGAAATCATGCAGATGCTGCTGATGGAGCCGAAGCTGGCGCTGCTCGACGAGACCGACTCCGGCCTGGATATCGACGCCCTGCAAACCGTGGCCCGGGGGGTTAACTCCCTGCGCAGCCCGGAGCGCGGCATCGTGCTGGTGACCCACTACCAGCGCCTGCTGGACTACATCGTGCCCGACTTCGTGCACGTGCTCTCCGACGGCCAGATCATCAAGTCCGGCGGCAAGGAGCTGGCCCACGAGCTGGAAGAACACGGCTACGGCTGGCTCACCGGCGACCGGAACGACGGTAAGGACCAAAGCGCATGAGTGCATTGCTTTCCCCGGAGGACCTCAAACGCCAGGCGCTGGCGAATGTCCAGGACGCCACGGAGAGCAACGCGGAGAACCCGGCGTTGACGGCATTGCGCGACAGCAGCCTGGCGGCGCTGAAGGCGGCGGTGTTCCCCGGCCGCAAGACCGAGCAGTGGAAATACACCTCGCTGCAGCCGCTGGCCGACGGCCATCTCAACCGGCGTGCCGCGGCCGCCGCCACCCCGGCGGATTTGCCCAAGCTGGGTGACTACCGCCTGGTGCTGGTCAACGGCCGCCTGGACGAAAGCACCAGCGCCCTGCCCGACGGCGTCACCCTGAAGCGGGAAGCGTCCCGGCTGGAGGGCCTGACCACGCCGTTCGCGCTCTACAACGGCGCCGCGCTGGACGACGCCGTGACCCTGGAAGTGGCCGCCAACACCGACGTGGCCGGCACCGTGCAGGTGATCCATTACGCCGACGGCGACCAGCCGGCGCACTGCAACACGCGCCTGGAAGTGGTGCTCGGCACCGGCAGCCGCATGACGCTGATCGAACAGTACCTGGGCCGGGGCCCGGTGCTCACCAACGCGGTGACCGCCATCGAGACCCGCGACAACGCCCACCTCAGCCACTACCGGCTGCAGAGCGAGGCCCGCGAGAACCTGCACATCGGCACCCTGCTGCTGCGCCAGAGCGGCGTCAGCCGCATCGACAGCTACCAGCTGATGGCCGGCAGCCGGCTGCGCCGCAACGACGTGCGCGCCTTTATCGACAAGAGCGGCGCCGAACTGAACATGAACGGCATTTTCGTGGCCCGCGACCGCACCCACATCGACAACCAGCTCTGTGTCGAGCACCGGGTGCCGGACTGCACCTCCAACCAGGTGTACCGGGGGCTGGCCGGCGAAAAAGGCAAGGCGATCCTTAACGGCCGCATCCATATCCACCCCGGTGCCAGCGGCACCCTGGCGGAGCTGAGCAACAAGAACCTGCTGCTCAACCCGGGCGCCGAGATCTACACCAAGCCGGAGCTGGAAATTTACAACGACGACGTGAAGTGCGCCCACGGCGCCACCGTCGGCCAGTTGGACGCCGGCCAGCAGTTCTACCTGCAGGCGCGCGGCGTGCCGCTGGCGGAAGCCAAGCGCATGCTCAGCCTGGGCTTCGTCAACGAGCTGGTGATGGGCCTGCCCGACCAGACCGTGGCCGACTGGGTCCAGCCCTGGCTGGCCGGCGAACTGGGCCAGAGCCGCGCCGACGAGGAGGCCGCATGAGCCTGGACGTGAACGCGCTGCGCGCACAGTTCCCGGTGCTGCACCAGGCGGTCAACGGCAAGCCGCTGGTGTACCTGGACAACGCCGCCACCACCCAGAAACCCCAGGTGGTGATCGACGCGGTAAGTGAGTACTACCGCACCGTGAACAGCAACGTGCACCGGGCGGCGCACTATCTCAGCGACCACGCCACGGCGAGCTTCGAGGCCGCCCGCGCGGACCTGGCGGCGTTCATCAATGCCGCCCGCGAGGAAGTGATTCTCACCAAGGGCACCACCGAAGGCATCAACCTGGTGGCCCAGTGCCTGGGCCGCGAACGGCTCCAGGCCGGCGATGAGATTCTGATCACCGCCCTGGAGCATCACGCCAATATCGTGCCCTGGCAGCAGGTGTGCGAGCGCACCGGCGCCACGCTTCAGGTCACGCCGCTGCGCGAGGACGGCAGCGTCGATACCGACGCCTTCCACAAACTGTTGAGCGAGCGCACCCGCATCGTCGCCCTGTCCCAGGTGTCCAACAGCCTGGGCTCGGTGACGCCGGTGGCGGAACTGGTCAAGGCGGCCCGCGAGGCCGGCGCCTGGACCCTGGTGGACGGCGCCCAGGCGGTGGGCCACTACCCGGTGGACGTGCAGCAGATCGGCTGTGATTTCTACGCGTTTTCCGGCCACAAGATGTTCGGCCCCACCGGCGTGGGCGTGCTGTTCGGCCGCCGCGAGCTGCTCGATGCAATGCCGCCTTTCCAAACCGGCGGCGAGATGATCGAGACAGTGAGCTTTGAAAAGAGCACCTGGAATCAGCTGCCCTACAAATTCGAGCCGGGCACGCCCAATATCGCCGGCGTGATCGGCCTGGGCGCGGCCACCCGCTGGTTGCAACAGCAGGACCGCACCGCCCTGGCCACCCACGAGGACGCGCTGCTGGCCTCCGCCAGCGAACAGGCGCGGGCCTTCGACGGCTTGAAAATCATCGGCGACGCCGCCACCAAGGTGGGTGTGCTCTCCTTCTTGCTGGACGGCGCCCACCCGGCGGACGTGGGCACCCTGCTGGACCAGCAGGGCGTGGCGGTGCGCACCGGCCACCATTGCTGCATGCCGCTGATGGACCGGCTCGGCATTCCCGGTACCACGCGCGCGTCGTTCTCGATTTATAATACCCTGGAAGAGGTGGACCAGCTGTTCCAGGCACTGCACAAGGTCCGCTCCTTTTTATAACAGGAGCGTTATTCAGAACTCTCCGGAGGCGATCATTATGACGGTACAGACATTCGTACCCGGCCAGGTCGAGATCAACATGACCGAGGCCGCACGCAAGCAGGCACGGCGCGAGCTCGAGCGCGCGGCGGCCGGCGGCATTCGTCTCGATCTGGATGAATCCGGCTGCTCCGGCTACATGTACGAGCTGGAGTTCGTCGACCAGCCGGTGGCGGGCGACAAACACTTCGACGTGGACGGCGTGCCGCTGTACGTGCCGGAGAAATGGCTGACCATGCTTAACGGCCTGGAAATCGACTACGTGAAGGAAGGCGTCAACAGCCTGTTCAAGTTCCGCAACCCCAACGCCACCGGCGAATGCGGCTGCGGCGAGAGCTTCACCGTCGAAGACATGGACGAGGTCTGATTTGGCCAACGCACCCACTGAACAGCGCACCGTGGTGGTGAGCCGCGACGTGCCTGCGCGCCTGGTGCCGGACGGCACGCGCATCACCATCCACAAGAACAGCTTCGTGAACCTGCGCCAGGCGCTGGGCGGCACCTACACGGTGACCCTGAACGGCAATATGGCGCGCATCGACGGCACCGACGCCGACGCCATCGGCCAGGCGCCGCTGGAGCTGGACTTCGATCCGCCGGAAGCGGACGGCAGCGTGCGCGAGGCGGATCTGAACACCGCGCTGGGTACCATTTTCGACCCGGAAATCCCGGTCAATATTCTCGACCTCGGCTTGGTGTACGGCTGCGACGTGATCCGCCGCGAGGACAAAAACGTGGTGCAGGTGCGCATGACCCTCACCGCGCCCAACTGCGGCATGGGGCCGGTGCTGGTCGGCGACGTGGAAGACCGGCTCGCCAAGGTGCCCAACGTGGATGAGGTGGAAGTGGCGCTGCTGTTCGACCCGCCCTGGAGCCGCGACATGATGACCGAGGAAGCCCAACTCGAATTGGGATTGTTTTAATGAGTGAATTCGATATCCGCCAGATCAAACTGGGCGAGGACGTGACCGCCGACGCGATTCACGAGGACCTGGAATTTCTGGACGACTGGGAAGAGCGTTACCGCTACATCATCGACCTGGGCAAGCAGCTGCCGGCGATGCCCGAGGCTCTGCGCACCGAGGAACGCTTCGTGCGCGGCTGCCAGAGCCAGGTGTGGCTGCTCACCGACTACGACGAAGACCAGGACCGGCTGTACTTGGCGGTGGAATCCGACGCGGTGATCGTGCGCGGCCTGGCGGCGATCATCCTGGCGGCGCTCAACCGCAAGACCCCGTCGGAAGTGGCCGCCTACGACATGGACGGCTTCTTCCAGCAGCTCGACCTGCTGCGCCACCTGAGCCCCACGCGCGGCAACGGCCTGCTGGCCATGGTCGGGCGCATCAAGCAAGAGGCCGCCGCCCTGGCGGCCTGAACGGCCGGTCTAGACCGCCGACAGCGACGCCTTACGCTGCGCCGGCACCAGACGCACCACGAAACGGCGCTGCCCGTCGCCGGGCGCGTCTTCCATCACCTCCGCGGTTTCCCCGAAATAGCCGGCCACGCCGTGCACCGCGCCGAGAGCCAGAGCGCTCATATCCCGGTGTGACCGGTAGCCGATTTCCAGCACGCCGGGGGCCAGCTCACGCACCTCGATGCGCGGCGGCCGGGCTTCCGGGTCCTTCAGGCGCACCACCTTCTGATGCACCTGTTCCTCCACGTTAAGCAGGAAATCGCGGGCGTTCCAATGGCGCGGGATCAGTGCCCGATACATATTGATCAGCGGCGGAATCACCCATTTTCCGAACGCCTCCAGCAGGTCGTTGCGGTGCAGCGCGGTCTCTTCCTCCAGGGCCGCCACCAGGGCGTCCATTTCACCGTCCGGGTAGAGCCTCACCGGCACGTAGACTTGCTCTTCCAGTCCGGCGGCGGCCTGGGCGTTATCCCAGCAATCCGGGCCGAACCGTTCCACGGCGAATTGCCGCAGGTGATAAAGAATCACCCCATGCATGCGTTGCTCCTCTCGTCTTCACGTTGACAAAGCAAGGGACGGGCCAGCATGGGGAAAGGCCCAGGGCGCCCGCGCCGGGCGCCAGGCGGGCGTCTCAGGCGCGGTTGCGGGCGGCGTCGCGAAGCCGGGTGACGGCCTCCGTCACATTCTGCCCGGCCCGGTCCACCAGGTCCTCATCGGTGAACCGGCCCAGGGACAGTCGGATCGCACCATGGGCCAGGTCGTCGGCCAGCCCCATGGCCTTGAGCACATAGGACGGCTCCAGGGACGCGGAGGTGCAAGCGGAGCCGGTGGAAACAGCCACATCGGTGAGCGCGGTGAGCAGCATTTCCCCGTCCACGCCCTCGAACGCCACGTTCAGGTGGCCGGCCAGCCGTGGCGCGTCACGCCCATTCAGGTGGACGCCCGGCAGCTCGGCGATGCGCGCCCAAAGCCGGTCGCGCAGCTCCGCGAGACGGGCCTGCTCGGCGTCGCGCTCGGCCACCGCCAGCGCCAGGGCCTCGCCCATGCCGACGATCTGGTGGGTGGCCAGGGTGCCGGAGCGCATGTTGCGCTCGTGGCCGCCGCCGTGGATCTGCGCGCTGAGGCGCACGTCCGGGTGGCGGCGCACGTACAGCGCGCCCATGCCTTTGGGCCCGTAGAACTTGTGCGCGCTCAGCGACAGCATGTCCACCGGCGTGGCGCGCACATCCAGGGGCAGCTTGCCGGCGGTCTGGGCGGCGTCACTGTGGAACAGCACGCCGGCCTCGCGGCAAATCGCGCCGATGGCGTCGATGTCGTTGATCACCCCGGTTTCGTTATTGGCATGCATGATCGACACCAGCACGGTGTCTTCGCGCAACGCGTCCGCCACCGCCCGGGGATCAATGCGCCCGTCCGGGCCGGGCGCCAGGTAGGTCACCGGCACACCGGAACGCTCCAGCCAGCCACAGGGATCGAGCACCGCCTTGTGCTCACTGGCGGCGGTGATCACATGGCCGCCGCCGCGTTGCTCCACCACGCCCTTGATGGCCAGGTTGTCGGCCTCGGTGGCACCGCTGGTCCAGACGATTTCACGGGGGTCCGCGTTGAGCGCGTCGGCCACCTGGCGGCGGGCGCCTTCCACCGCCTCTTCCGCCAGCCAGCCGTACAGATGGCTGCGTGATGCCGGATTGGCGAACGTGCCCTCCGGGCCCAGATGGCGCATCATCACCTCCACCACCCGGGGGTCCACCGGGGTGGTGGCGGCGTAATCCAGATAAACCGCTTGCGACATGGTCGGTGACTGCTTCTCGAAAGGTAGGTTAGAGCGTGCTGATCGGTACCCGATTCTGGTGGGCGTCCTGGCGCTGGGCCACCGCTTTCACCTCATGGCGGGCGACCAACTCGCCCAGGCTGATGCCGGACAGAAAGTCCTGGATCTGATCGGACAGATCGCACCACAAATGGTGGGTCAGGCAGGTATGGCCTTCCTGGCAATCGCCCTGGCCGCCACAGCGGGTGGCGTCCACGGATTCATCCACCGCTTCGATCACCGCCGCCACGTCAATCTGGCCACCCGGCCGGCTGAGACGGTAGCCGCCGCCCGGACCGCGCACGCTGGTCACCAGCTGCCGGCGGCGCAGCTTGGCGAACAGCTGCTCCAGATACGAAATGGAAATACCCTGGCGCTCGGAAATGTCCGCCAGGGATACCGGGCCGGCATCCGCATGGAGAGCCAGATCCAGCATGGCGGTCACCGCATAGCGGCCTTTGGTGGTCAGACGCATACCCACACCTTTGGTACGTGAATATTCGGTTAGCGTAGTAAAAACCGACTAAATCGGTCAAGTATTATCTCACAATAATTGATAATTATTCTCATGTAAATGCCGCCCGTCCCACGCCCGGACACACCGGCTGCGCAATAAATCGTCGACCGAACCGGCCGCGCCGGGGAAACGGGCCCTGCATTCTTGACAGCGCCGGGGCGCTCGCGGACAATTCGCGGCCTTGAAGGAACCCTGGGTTCCAGAGTTCGATGGCAAGGTAGCTCAGCTGGTTAGAGCACAGCACTCATAATGCTGGGGTCGGCGGTTCAAGTCCGCCCCTTGCTACCAAATACAGAGAAGGCCGCCTGCTAGGCGGCCTTTTTTGTGGGCGGATGGGTACTCTCCAGCTAGGACGCGGGTCTGTGTTAGGCCCTTCCGGGAACGTCGTGAATACATCCCTGTAGACTCCCTGTCGAACGTCCTGTTCTCCAGGGTCCCGGAAGGGCCTAACACAGACCCGCTCACCGGGTAGCGTCACCACCCCGGGTCATCGCTGGCGTCGAACCTTTCTGCAACGGTCCTGGCGGTGCCTCTGACCCGTGGCGGTTCCGCTGCAAAGTGAGCGGGGCAATGGTGAGGCCTGGAGGGAGCTGTTTGGCCACGGATGGCCAAACTAACAGCGGCCATGGATGGCTTGAGCGGTCCCGGAAGGCATCACCATTGCCCCGCGTCCCGGATACGAAGCACCACACACCGGTACAGCCGCTCGCCTTTGTTGGAGGGAGCGGGCTACAAGATAACCAGATGGTTGGGCAGCTCGTTTTTCTTTTCGGTGGCGGGCACCTTGATAATGAGCTGGTCGCCGCAGGAGGCGATGCATTCCAGGAAGCCGTTGAGCACTTCGCCCTGCTGAACGTGGGTGGTGAAGGTGTCGACGATCTTCTTCCAGGTCTCGTCGGGCACGTGCTGGGCCACGCCACGGTCGGCAAGGATTTCCACATAGTGCTCCGCTTCGCTGACGAAGATCAGCACGCCGTGGTCGCCGCGGGTGTGGTGCAGGCCCTGGTCGAGGAAGGTGCGCCGGGCCAGGTTGGCGGCGCGCCAGTGCTTCACGCGCTTGGGCACCAGTTTCATCATCAGCGGCGGCCAGCGGAACAGCACCGCCAGCACCACCAGCACGGTCCACTGGGCGAGCAGGGTTTCCAGGGCGTCCAGGCCCACCGGCATGAACGCCAGGGCCAAGGGCACCAGCAGCGACAGCAGCGCCGCCCACATCATCGGGATGTAGCGGTAGTCGTCGGCCTGGCGGGCCAGCACGGTGACCAGTTCGGCGTCGGTGTCTCTTTCGATGGCGGCAATCGCCCGGGCGACCCGTTTTTGATTCTCTTCATTCAATAACATTACCAACCTCCCGAGGCGCCACCGCCTCCGAAACCACCACCGCCGCCGCCGAAGCCGCCGCCTCCAAAACCACCGCCGCCTCCGCCGCCGAAGCCGCCCATGCCCATGGGCAGGAACATCAGGCCGGCGGCGCCGCGGCGGCCGCCTTTGCGGCCCAGGCCACCGAACGACAGGAAGAAGGTGAACACCACCAGGCCGATCAGGTAGAGCAGCGCCTGCAGGCTGGAGGCCTCTTTACGGTCGGCGCCGCCGCCGGCCGGGGCCTGGTACTCGCCCTGGATGGCGGCGAAGATCGAGGTCAGGGCCGCGTTGATGCCGCCGGCGAAATCCCCCCGCCGGAAAGCGGGCTGGATATCGTTGCGGATGATGCTGGAGGAGGTGGCGTCGGTGAGCGCGCCTTCCAACCCGTAGCCCACTTCGATACGCACCCGGCGGTCGTTGGGCGCAATGAGCAGCAGGGCGCCGTTGTCGGTGCCTTCCTGGCCGATGCCCCATTCCCGGCCCAGGCGCACGCCGTAATCGGCGATGTCATAGCCCTGCAGGTCCGCCAGGGTGACCACCACGATCTGGTTGGAGCTTTGCTGCTCTTCGGTGGCCAGTCGCTCGGTGAGCGCCTGTTCCTGGGCCGGCGACAGCAGCTCGGCGTTATCCACCACCCGGCCGCTGAGTTCCGGGAAGTCAGGAGCGGCCGAGACCGGCAGCGCCAGCGCCGCCAGCATCAGCAGGGCACCAAGCCGAAGCGCGGCGCCGAGACGGTTAGGGGTCAGCGCGGTATTCATTCGAAGTTAACGGAGGGCGCCTGGTCGGCGTTCTCCGTGGTGGCTTCGAAGTTTTCGCGCTGTTCCAGCTCGCTGTACAGCACGCTGTGCCAGAGGCGGCCCGGGAAGGTGCGGATCTCGGTGTTGTACTGCTGCACCGCCTGGATGTAATCCCGGCGCGCCACCGCGATGCGGTTCTCGGTGCCTTCCAGCTGGGCCTGCAGGGTCAGGAAGTTCTGGTTGGATTTCAGGTCCGGGTAGCGCTCAACCACCACCATCAGGCGCTGCAGGGCGGAACCGAGCTGGCTCTGCGCCTGTTCGAACTGCTGGAATTTCTGCGGGTCGTCGAGAATACTCTCGTCCATTTGAATGGAGCCTACCTTGGAGCGGGCCTCGGTGACCTCCACCAGCACTTCGCGCTCCTGGTCGGCGAAGCCCTGCACGGTGTTGACCAGATTGGGCACCAGGTCGGCGCGGCGCTGGTACTGGTTCTGCACCTGGGACCAGGCCGCCTTCACCTGCTCGTCATAGGTGGGGATATTGTTGATGCCGCAGCCGGCGAGCGACACGGCCAGCCACATCAGCATGAAAGCACGCCAAACGTTCATTCCGGGTTCTCCAATTTAGAGGTGGACGCAGTCAAGCAATTCCCCGGTGGATTAGCAACCGAAACCCCGGTGACCGCCTGAATCAGTTTTTCCTTACGCACGCGGGACAGGGCCTTAAGGCGCACTTCCAGCCGGCCGGCGGCGGCCCGGCCGGGCACCGCCACGCACATTACCAGGGCCACCGGCCGCCGGGCACGGGTGTAACGGGCACCGCGCGGGCCGTCATTATGCTCCTGCCAGCGGCGCAGCACGTCGGTGGTGACGCCGGTGTACAGGGAGCCGTCGGCGCAGCGCAGCATGTACACCCACCAGCCCCCGGGCGGCGCTACCGTGCTCTGTTTCACGGTTTTACACCTGTTTTCCGGTGAGTTGCTATGATCATCGGGTATCTTCGCATCGCAACAACAATAGCCTGAAATAAGGAGCTTCGCATGATCACCTACCTGTATTGGCTGCTGGTGGCGGCCGCTATCTTCCTGGCCCTGTTCGGCATCGGCGTCCGCATGGGCAAGTGGAAACCGGCGCTCATCACCGCCGTGGTGATCTGGCTGCTAAGCACCCTGCTCTACTATTTTTGGCTGGAGCAGATTTTCGTCAAGCGTCTCGGCGGCACCATGAACGTGACGGTGGAAGAAGGCCATCAGCACGTGGCGGCCACCTGGAAGGGCGACAATCTGTGGATCGAGAATTACGATCCGGAGACCAACCGCTGCATCTTCCAAGAGTATTCACGGGGTAACGTGCTGGAAGGCAAGGTGGTGATCAAGAACTGCAACCCGCTGCGCGCCGGCGACACCCCGGCACCGTCGGAGACGCTCGGTAAGGGCCTGTAACCGGCCAGGTGTCTTCTCGCCCCTGCCCGGCACTGCTATGGTGGTTGGCTACTTGCCCGATCCCTCCGATCCGATGAAAGTCCGCAATAGTAAGGAACAGCAGCGCCGGCGCCTGAAACGGGATATGGAGCGATTCCTCTCCCACGGCGGACGCATTAAGGAAGTGCCGCACGGTGTTTCCGGCAACGACCCGGCGCAGCCGCAGGGCCGTCGTGCCTTCCCGTTTTCCCAGGCGCCGCCCGCCACCCGCACGGACATCTCGGAGGTGGTGGCGGCGATCGACGCCCGCAAACGCAAAACCACCCGGCCCACGCACAAGCGCCGGCCACGGCGTAAACTGATCTACGACGATTTCGGCGAACCCCTGCGCTGGGTGTGGGACGAGTGAAACCCCGATCAACCAAGAAGGAAGCGACCATGAAACGACTGAGTATTGTGCTGGGCCTGCTGATGTTGAGCGGCATCGCCATCGCGGATGTGGTGGAAAAAACGGTGAACCTGCCCGGCGGTGTCGGCAAGGGCGTGCTGTTCATGGACGACGATCTCGATCGCACCACCGCCGGCGTGATCGTGGTGCACGAATGGTGGGGCCTGAACGACTACGCCCGTAACCGCGCCCGTCTGCTCGCCGAGGAGGGCTATGTGGCCCTGGCGGTGGACATGTACGGCGAAGGTCAGGTGGCCAGCCACCCCAAGGACGCCAAGGCGTTCATGCAGCAGGCGCTGTCGGAGCCGGAAAAGCTCACCGCGCGCTTCAACGCCGCCAAAACCATACTGCGTGATCAGCAGTACGTGGACGACGCCCGCATTTTCGCCGTGGGTTACTGCTTCGGCGGCGGCGTGGTGCTGGAACAGGCCCGCAAGGGTAACGATCTGGCCGGCGTGGCCAGTTTCCACGGCACTCTGGGCACCAACCAGCGCGCCGGCGAAGGGGACATCCAGGCCCGCGTGCTGGTGGCCACCGGCCAGGCCGACCCGATGGTACCGGCGGACCAGGTGAGCGCCCTGGTCGAAGAGCTCACCCAGGCCGGCGCCCAGTTCCAGCTGCTCAGCTTTCCGGGCGTCCAGCACGGTTTCACCAACCCCAAGGCGGACGACACCGGCAAGCGGTTCGAACTGCCGCTGGCCTACGACAAACAGGCCGACCTGGTGAGCTGGGAAGCCCTGATGGATTTCATCGAACAACCCTGAACCCTCTCCGGCGCCCCACCCTGGGGCGCCGAGCACCAATAAAGCGCACCCACCTGCCCCAAAAAGAGCCCGCTCTGCCCCGCTCCCAGGGGCCAGCCCTTGCAAAACAGTACCTTGGCCATCCTGGCATCGGTTTTGCTGTATAACAGTCAGGAATCGAATGGCCGGTGTTGCCATCACGACTCGACAATTTGCTATCAATGGATCACTAGGGTTCCGGTCGGCAACGCCGATGTCTGGTCCGAGAGTGGTCGACCTTCGCCCGGTGCGCCGGGAAGGTTACACGGCGGGACAAAAGCCCGGGAGGACATGATGACGCCCTGTCATTGGATTCCTCATCGCCTGTAACCAAGGAGGTCGCCATGAAGAAACTGATCAACCGCCAGGCCGGTCCGGTGGGCCGCTGGGCCTTGGGCTTGCTGCCCTTCGTCATCCTGGCGGTGTTGTACCTGGTCGCCTCCGACGCGCGCCTGGACGCGAATCCCAACGATAAACTCCTGCCCTCCCTGAGCAGCTTCTCCGAAGCCATCGAACGCATGGCCTTCGAACCCAGCAAACGCAGCGGCGAATACACCCTGCTGGTGGACACCCTGGCCAGCCTGCAACGGCTCGCCATCGGCGTGGTGATCAGCGCGATGATCGGCCTGGTGGTGGGCATCGCCACCGGGTCGCTGCCGTTGTTCCGGGCCGGTATTTCGCCGCTGGTCACCGGCATGTCGCTGGTGCCACCGCTGGCGATCCTGCCGATTCTGTTCATTATTTTCGGGCTGGGTGAGCTGGCCAAGGTGATGCTGATCATCATCGGCATCACCCCCTTCCTGATCCGCGACCTGCAGCAGCGCGCGGAAGAAATTCCCACCGAGCAGATCATCAAGATGCAGACCCTGGGCGCCAACACCTGGCAGATCATCACCCGCTTGGTGTGGCCGCAGATCATGCCGCGCCTGCTCAGTTCCGTGCGCCTGTCGCTGGGCTCCGCCTGGCTGTTCCTGATCGCCGCCGAGGCGATCGCCGCCACCGAAGGCCTCGGCTATCGCATCTTTCTGGTGCGCCGCTACCTGGCCATGGACGTGATTCTGCCCTACGTGGCCTGGATCACCTTCCTGGCGTTCGCCCTCGACTTCGCGCTCAAACGCTATTCCCAGTGGCGTTACCCCTGGTTCCACGGCGCGCAATAAGGAGACCGACATGGCTGCCATCGAGATCAAGAATCTTTGGAAGGAATACGGCCAGGACGTGGTCCTGGAGCGCCTCAACGCCAGCGTCGAGGAAGGCGAATTCGTCACCGTGGTGGGCGCCTCCGGCTGCGGCAAGACCACCTTCCTGAAGATGATGCTGGGCACCGAAAGCCCCACCCGCGGCGAACTGCTGCTGGACGGCAAGCCGATCCCCGACGAACCGGATGAAACCCGGGGCATCGTGTTTCAGCGCTATTCCGTGCTGCCCCACCTCACCGCCGTGGACAACGTGATGCTCGCCGGCGAACTGGCGAGCAGCCGCTGGCTGGGCCGTGTGTTCGGCGGCAAACGCCGGGCGCTGCGCGAACAGGCCGAGGAAATGCTCGCCTCCGTGGGGTTGGATCACGCGCTGAGCAAATACCCCCATGAGCTGTCCGGCGGCATGCAGCAGCGCCTGGCGCTGGCCCAGGCGCTGATCAAGAAGCCACGCATTCTGCTGCTGGACGAGCCCTTCGGCGCCCTGGACCCGGGCATCCGCCGCGACATGCACGAGCTGGTGCTGGACCTGTGGCGCAAACAGGACCTGACCGTATTCATGATCACCCACGACCTGGCGGAGGGCTTTTTCCTCGGCACGCGCATGTGGGTGTTCGACAAGGAACGGCTGGACCCTCAGACCCCCGGCAGCTACGGCGCCCGCATCACCTACGACCTGCCGGTGGGCAACAGCGACAAAGGCACCCTGCAATCGATCACCCAGAGCGTGGATTCCACCGCCCGGGTGCTGGGCGCCTGATACCGACCCTGTAACCAGAGAACGAGGAGCAACCCCATGCAAACCCCGCTCTACCAATACACCCTGCCCGGCGGCGCGCACTGGTCCTTCCGGATGCGGCGCGGCACCGCCCTGCGTCTCACCGACGTGGAAGGCGGCGCCAATGTGGGCATGCTGTTCTATAACCCGGAGGAAAAGCTGGAGCGCTACAACGCCCCGGACAGCCTCAAGGGCCAGCACACCTTCAAGCTCACCAAAGGCAATTGCCTGTACTCGGACATGGGCCGGGTGTTCGCCTCCATCGTCGAGGACAGCTTCGGCTGGCACGACACCGTGTGCGGCAACCTGCACCCGGAACAAGTGAAAGAGAAGTACGGCGAGCACCGCTACCAGGACCACCACAACGACTGGTATCTGAGCGGCCACACCAGCTTCCTCACCGAGCTGGCCAAGTACGGCCTCACCGAACGGGACCTGGCCGCCAACCTCAACCTGTTCAGCAAGGTGGCCACCGACGCCGCCGGCAAGATGTTCTTCGATCCCTCGGCGGCGAAAGCCGGCGCGCAAGTCACGCTGCGCTTCGAGATGGAAACGCTGGTGGTGATGCACACCTGCCCACACCCGCTCAACCCGGCCACGGAATACCCGAAGAAACCGGTGCACGTGGAAATGCTCAAAGCGGACCCGGTAACGGCGGACGACTACTGCCTGAACTTCCGCCCGGAAAACGGCCGTGCCTTCGAAAACAACCGGCTGTACTACCTGGGCGCCTGAGCCGTAAGGAGGACGAGATGATCAAAGAGAGCACGCTCAAACCCGAAGACGCCACCTTCCGGGAAACCGTTCCCGCCGGCGACTATTTTCTGAAAGTGGTGAAGAAAGGCGAGACGGTGCGGATTCTGGACCTGGAAGGCAACCAGGCCGCCGACACCCTGTTCTTCAACGCCGACGACAGCGCCGAACGCTACAGCGCCGTGGACACCATCCGCGAACAGGGCAACGTCTACCTCACCGCCGGCACGGTGCTGCGCTCCAACCGCAACAACCCGATGCTGGAAATCACCGCCGACACCTGCGGCCGGCACGACACCCTGGGCGGCGCCTGCGCCACCGAGAGCAACACCGTGCGCTACGACCTGGAAAAGCGCTGCATGCACGCCTGCCGCGACAGCTGGATGCTGGCGGTGAACGAGCACGAAGAGTTCGGCCTCGGCAAACGGGACATCACCCACAACATTAACTTCTTTATGAATGTGCCGGTGACCGCCGAAGGCGGGCTGACCTTCGAGGACGGCATCTCCGCGCCGGGCAAATACGTGGAACTGAAAGCACTGATGAACACCACCGTGCTGATTTCCAACTGCCCGCAGCTCAACAACCCGTGCAACGGCTACAACCCGACGCCCATTGAAGTGCTGATCTGGTAACGGCGTTGATTCAAGACGCCCCCGGGGACGACCCCGGCGCAAGGAAACACAACGGCGGGACGGCCCGCCCTCGCAAGAGAGCCGACGTCATGTTCAACAAGGTTTTGATTGCCAACCGCGGCGCCATCGCCACCCGCATCATCCGCACCCTCAAGGAGCTGGACGTTACCAGCGTGGCGATCTACGCCGACGCGGACACCGAATCCCGCCACGTGGCCCTGGCGGACCAGGCGCTGTACCTGGGCGACGGCAACGCCGCGCAGACCTACCTGAACCAGGACAAGCTGTTCGCGCTGATGGCCGAACACGGCATCGACGCGGTACACCCCGGCTACGGCTTTCTCAGTGAAAACCCCGAATTCGTGGAGCGCTGCGAAAACAACGGCATCGCTTTCATCGGGCCCACCGCGCAACAGATGCGCGACTTCGGCCTGAAACACACCGCCCGTGCCCTGGCCGAGGACAACGACGTACCGCTGCTGCCCGGCACCGGCCTGCTGGATGACCCGGCGGCGGCACTCCAAGCCGCTGACAAGATCGGCTACCCGGTGATGCTCAAGAGCACCGCCGGTGGCGGCGGCATCGGCATGCAGATCTGCCACGACGCCGCCGGCCTGGAAAAGGCCTGGGACAGCGTGCGCCGGCTGAGCGCCAACAACTTTTCCAACGACGGCGTGTTCCTGGAAAAATACATCGAACGGGCCCGCCATATCGAAGTGCAGGTATTCGGCGACGGCGCCGGCGGCGCGCTGGCACTGGGTGAACGGGACTGCTCGGCCCAGCGCCGCCACCAGAAAGTACTGGAAGAAACGCCGGCCTCCAATTTGCCGGACGAGGTGCGCGCCACCCTGCACGACACTGCCCGCCGCCTGGTGGCGGCGGTGGATTACCGCAACGCCGGCACGGTGGAGTTCATCCTCGATCAGGACAGTAACCGCTTCTACTTTCTGGAGGTGAACACCCGCCTGCAGGTGGAGCATGGCGTCACCGAGCAGGTGTTCGGCATCGACCTGGTGCGCTGGATGGTGCAGCTGGCCGCCGGCGAACTGCCACCGCTGGCGGCCCTGGGCGACGGCCTCAAACCGCGCGGCCATGCGTTGCAGGCGCGCCTGTATGCGGAAGACCCCAACAAGGACTTCCAGCCCAACGCCGGCCTGCTTACCACCGCCGAGTTCCCCGAGGCCGATGGGCACGCCCTGCGCATCGACCATTGGATCGAACCGGGCCTGACGGTCTCACCGCTGTACGACCCGATGCTGGCCAAGCTGATCGTGTTCGAAGCGGACCGCAAAGCCGCGCTGGCCGCCCTGCAACGCACCCTGGAACACACCTGCGTGGAAGGCATCGAAACCAACCGCGACTATGTGCTGGCGATTCTCGCCGACAGCGTGTTCCAGAACGGCGAAATGACCACCCGCTACCTGAACGGGTTCGACTACCACCCCACCACCCTGGACGTGCTCGCCGGCGGCACCCTGACCACGGTGCAGGACTACCCGGGACGGCGCGGCTATTGGCCGATCGGGGTGCCGCCGTCCGGCCCCTTCGACGCGCTCAGCTTCCGCCTCGGCAACCGTATTCTCGGCAACGCCGAGGACGCCGCCGGCCTGGAATTCACCCTCAACGGCCCCACCCTGCGCTTCAACCACGGCACCCGCTTCGCGCTCACCGGCGCGGACATGGGCGCCACCCTGGACGGCGAGCCGGTGGCGAACTACCAGGCGGTTTCCGTCGCCGCCGGCCAGACCCTCAAGCTGGGCAAGGTGCGCGGCGACGGCGCCCGCGCCTATCTGACGCTCGCCGGCGGGCTGCAGTGCCAGCCCTATCTGGGCTCGCGCAGCACCTTCACCCTGGGGCAGTTCGGCGGCCACGGCGGGCGCGCCATCCGCACCGGCGACGTGCTGCACTTCGGCCCCCCGGCGGCGGAGACGGCCCCGGTGGCGGTACCCGACAGCCTGAAACCGGCGCTGGGCGACACCTGGGAGCTGCGCGTGATCTACGGCCCCCACGGCGCGCCGGACTTTTTCACCGACGACGACATGGCCACCTTCTTCCGCGCCGACTGGCAGGTGCACTACAACTCCAGCCGCACCGGCATCCGCCTGGTGGGCCCGAAACCGGAGTGGGCGCGCAGCGACGGCGGCGAAGCGGGCATGCACCCGTCCAACATTCACGACAACGCCTACGCCGTGGGCACCGTGGACTTCACCGGCGACATGCCGGTGATCCTGGGGCCGGACGGGCCCTCCCTGGGCGGCTTCGTCTGCCCGGCCACGGTGATCGCCGCGGACCGCTGGAAGCTGGGCCAGCTCAAGGCCGGCGACCGCATCCGCTTCGTGCCGCTCAGCCTGGACGACGCCGACCGCCTGGCGGCGGAACAGGACGCCTGCCTGGCCGCCCTCGAGGCGCCGACGCTGGACCCGGCCCCGGCCACCGTGACCACGCCGATCCTGGACCGGCTGGAAGAACAGGAAGACGGCCCGGAGGTGGTCTACCGCGCCGCCGGCGACCGTTATCTGCTGGTGGAATACGGCCCCCTGGAGCTGGACCTGCGGCTGCGCTTCCGGGCCCACGCGCTGATGCTGTGGCTGGAACACCAACAGCTCGACGGCATTCTCGAACTGACCCCGGGCATCCGCTCCCTGCAGGTGCATTTCGAGCCGTCCGTGCTGCCGCGCCAGGAATTGTTGGAGATCCTGAAACGGGCCGAGCTGACCCTGGACAAGCAGGACGACCTGGAAGTGCCCTCGCGCATCGTCCACCTGCCGCTCAGCTGGGACGACGAAGCCTGCCGCCTGGCGATCGAGAAATACACCCAGTCGGTGCGCAAGGATGCGCCCTGGTGCCCCAGCAACATCGAGTTCATCCGCCGTATCAACGGCCTGGACAGCATCGACGAGGTGAAGAAAATTCTGTTCGAGGCCAGTTATGTGGTGATGGGCCTGGGCGACGTCTATCTCGGCGCGCCGGTGGCCACCCCCTACGACCCGCGCCACCGGCTGGTGACCACCAAGTACAACCCGGCGCGCACCTGGACCGCGGAAAACTCGGTGGGCATCGGCGGCTCCTACCTGTGCGTGTACGGCATGGAAGGCCCCGGCGGCTACCAGTTCGTGGGCCGCACCATGCAGATGTGGAACCGCTTCCACCGCACCGAGGCGTTCACCCAACCCTGGCTGCTGCGCTTCTTCGACCAGATCCGCTTCTACGAAGTCAGCGCCGAGGAGCTGCAACAAATCCGCCGCGACTTCCCCAAGGGCCGCTACCCGTTCCAGGTCGAGGAGACCACCTTCAACCTGAGTGAGTACCAGCGTTTCCTGGAACAGAACGACGACGCCATCCGCACCTTCACCGACGCCCGCAACCAGGCCTTCGACGAAGAACTGCAACGCTGGGTGGAAAGCGGCCAGATCCACTTCGAATCCCAGCAGGACCTGAACGCGGACGAAGCGGACAGCCTGCCCGAAGGCACCCCGGTGGAATCCCCCACCGCCGGCAACATCTGGAAGCTCACCGTAGCCGAAGGCGACACCGTCGAAGAAGGCCAGGTGGTGGCGGTGCTGGAATCCATGAAAATGGAAATCGAAGTGGCCGCCCCGGAAGCCGGCAAGGTGGTGCACATCGCCCGCCAGGAGGGCCAGCAGATCAACGCCGGCCAGGCGGTGATGATCCTCGGCTGAAGGCGCCGGGCCTTGCGACGACGGCACGGAGAACGCACAGTGCGGGGCACCCTAAGCAGAACAAGACGGGGGCCTTATGTGGCGCATCGGACACCGCGCCGGCTACACGCTCGGCTTGATCAGCGCTCTGCTGACGCTGCTCGCCGCACCGGCCTGGAGCCAACAGGACAGCCGCATGGATTTCGAACAGGTGACCGGTGGCGGCACACCGCCGGCGTTGCACCCGTACCAGGCCCGGGACGGCACCACCCTGCACTACCGGGCCTACGGCGATGAAGGCGACGCGGAACAGGTGATCGTGCTGCTGCACGGTTCCGGCTATCACAGTGCCTATCTGCAGCCGCTCGCCGCCGGCCTCGCCGAAAGCGGCGGCGTCCGTGTTTATACGCCGGACCTGCGCGGCCACGGCCCGGCCCCGGCACGCCGTGGCGATGTGGATTATATCGGCCAGCTTGAGGACGACCTGGACGACTTCCTGGGGCTGGTGCAACGGGCGCACCCGGAGGCGTCGTTATTCCTGGCCGGCCATTCCAGCGGCGGCGGCCTGGCGATCCGCTACGCCGGCGGCAATCCGCAAGTGCCCGTGGACGGTTATATTCTGCTGGCGCCCTACATCCATCACAGCGCGCCCACCAGCGCGGACAGCAACTCGGACTGGGCGGACCCGAAGGTTCCCCGGTTGATCCTGCTCGGCATGCTGAACAGCATCGGCATCACCGGCCTGAACGACCTCACCGTGATCGAATTCAACATGCCGGAAGCGGTGCGCGACGGCACCGAGACCCTGGCCTACAGCTACCGCCTGCAGACGTCCATGCACCCGCGCGACGACTACGGCGCCGATCTGGCGGCGCTGCGCGCGCCCACTCTGGTGCTGGCCGGCAGCGCCGACAGCAGCTTCCACAGCGACGCCTACGCGCCGCTGTTCCGCGAGCACACCGATCAGGCCAAGGTAAAAGTGCTGAATGGTGTCGGCCACCTGGAAATCATCAACCGCCCCGAAACCCGCGAAACCATTCAGACCTGGCTGACCGCGCCCTAAACGACTCTGTCTGAAGCGAGCGGTGGGAGCGGGCCTAGCCCGCGAAAGGCCGGCAACGCCGGCCGGCAGGATTCCAGAAGCCTGTATCGAGCGAGCCGCAAAGGCCAACTACATCGCCGATTCAATCACAGATGCCGACAGCACCGCGGGTGCGGCGAAGCCAAAAGTGGCGAGCCCCGCTTGCAAGCCAGGGCGCAATGAGCCCGTCGCCCAGCTGAGGCCGGACACACTACCGCCGGACTCGTCCGCCGCCACCTGGACCACGCGCCGGGCAATGGCGCTGCCGGAATCCACCCAGTCCACCGGGCGCGGGGCGCGGGCGTTGAGCCGGTCGCGCAGCAGCGGGAAGTGGGTGCAGCCGAGCACCACGGTGTCCAGGGTCGGCGCGTGCCACAGCGGCGCCAGGCCGGCGTCGATGACGGCGCCGTCCACCGGCTCGCCGGCCAGCAGCCGCTCGGCCTGCTCCACCAGACCGTCGGCGGCCACCCGCACCACGGTGCAGTGGCCGGCGAAGTCGCGGATCAGGTTATCCGTATAGGGGCGGGTGACGGTGGCGGAGGTAGCCAGCAGGCCGATCACGCCGCTGCGGCTGAGCGCGGCGGCGGGCTTGATCGCCGGCACGGTGCCCACCACCGGGATCGCTAGCGCCGCGCGCAGCGCGTCCAGCGCCAGCGTGCTGGCGGTGTTGCAGGCCACCACCAGCACCCGGGCGCCGCTGGCGGCCACCGCCGCGCGGCATACCGCCACGATACGATCGACCAGCCAGATGTCCGGCTTGGTGCCGTAGGGCAGCGCGGCGTTGTCGCACACATAGGCGAGCGGCGCGCCGGGCATCTGCTCGCGCAGCGCCTTCACCACGGACAAGCCGCCGACCCCGGAATCGAAGATCAGGATCGGGCCGCTCACGGGCGGGCTCCGGGCCGGTCGGCTGTGGTTATCTCTGAATGGCGGGCCATGCGGGTACGGTCTGGTGGTTGCCGGGCGAAGGGGCAAGATTACCGCTATCGGGGACCGGCAACAAAGGGCGTGACCAGATCGGCAACGACCCGGGCCTGGCGCGCCCAGCGAAAGTGATCAGCACGGTCACCGAGTTGTTCGGCGGTAATCACCCACTGAGTGAGCGGGGCGTTGCGGAATTTGCCGGTGACCGCTTTCACCGACGCTTCCGGGGCCAGCGCGTCGTCCGCCAGCCGCACCGCCAGCACCGGCCCGGTATAGCCGGCCACGGCGGCGTCCAGATCCTCCGCCAGGCCCCGCGCCTGGTAGCGGTTGTGCTGCGCCAGGGTGCGCCAGTCGTTCATGATGCCGCGCGCTTCGTCACCGCCGAAGCCGATGCGCTCGCCGGGGAAGTACCCGAACAGCAGATTGGCTGGCGGGATCAGCCGGATCAGCCGGCGCACGCTTTTATCGTTGAGCGCCCCGGCGGCGCCGACAAAGGCCTGCCACCAGGGGCTGCCGGTGGCCACCAGCAGCAAACCACTGATGCGGTCGGCGAAACGCCCGGCGGTGATGGCGGCGAAATGGCCGCCCAGGCTGTGGCCCATCAGATAAAGCGGTGCGCCGGGCCGCTGCGCTTCAGCCCAATCGAGCAGCGCCGGCAGGTCGTTATCAAGCACCTCGGCGAAGCCCCAGTTGTGGCGCCGACCGGGGCGCAAGGCGCTCTCGCCCTGGCCACGCTGCTCCATCACCGCCAGATTAAGCCCGCTCTCGGCCAGGGTGGCGGCCAGCTTGTCGTAAAAGCGCGCCGCCACGCCCAGCGCCGGCAGCAGTATCAGCACCGGCTTGTCCTCCGCGCCCGCATACCAGGTCACCGGCACCCGGTAACCGCCGGCGGTATCGACGTGATGGCCGGCGCCGGCCGTGGCCGCCTGGCTCATTCGGTTTTCGCCACTTCCGGGCGGCGCGGCCGGCGCAGTAACTCGCCCCCGCAATTCGGGCACAGCCCGCCCAGGGCGGTGCAGCAGTCCACGCAGAAGGTGCACTCGTAGGAGCAGATATAGACTTCGCCCTGCTCGATCAGCGCGTCGTGGCAGTGTTCGCACTCGGTTTTCATTTCCAACATTCGGTGTACTCCTAACGCGCTTCGACTTTTTGTTTGCCGCAGCGCTCGCATTGGTAGCGGGTGACCAGTTTGCCTTGCTGGCTGTCGAACCGGGTGTTCTTAACCACTGTCCATTTATGGAAGCCGTGCTGGCACAGGCCCTTTTTGGGTTTCTTTGCATCCGGTTTCTTGAAGGGGACCACGTCGCCCATGGCAATACCCTTGTGTATCTGGAGACCGGTACAGGTTACTCGAAATTTTTCCGGGTGATGTCAATTTGGTATTGGCCGCTCGCTTCAGCAGCGGCTTTCTCTCCAGAAGGCCCGCGCCGGGATCGGGTGGGCCCGTCCAGGACACGCCACGAGTACATCCATGTAGGCTCGGCCGGGCGGCGGACCGCTTTGGCCATCCCTGGCCAAACACGGTCCTGGACGGGCCCACCCGATC